>Ga0153933_1000014_pt1 | contig 141126 bp, 140 predicted proteins | sample TSNJ017MetaG_FD_102275 | JGI IMG/M metagenome (GOLD analysis project Ga0153933, IMG submission 102275) | Attine ant fungus gardens microbial communities from New Jersey, USA - TSNJ017 MetaG | ecosystem: Host-associated > Fungi > Mycelium > Unclassified | place: USA: New Jersey, Wharton State...
CTGACGGCGACCTTCCGCCTGGCGCGCGCCGCGACGAAATTGATGATGCGCAAGCGCTTCGGCCGGATCATCGCGATCACCTCGATCGTCGGCGTCACCGGCAATCCGGGGCAGGGCAATTACACCGCCTCGAAGGCCGGCATCATCGGCCTGATCAAGACGCTGGGCGCCGAATACGCCAAGCGCGGGGTGACCGCCAACTGCATCGCGCCGGGCTTTATCAAGACGCCGATGACGGATGCGCTCAACGACAAGCAGCGCGAGACCATCCTGGCGAAGGTTCCTGCAGCGCGGCTCGGAACGCCCGAGGATATCGCTGCGGCTGCGGTCTATCTGGCCTCCAACGAGGCTGCTTACGTCACCGGCCAGACGATTCACGTCAATGGCGGAATGGCTATGATTTGAGCTGCTTACTGGCTCTCGCAATGCGGCGAAAGGCCGTTTCCGGGAGCCGGTTCAGGCGTGTAGTCAAGGCTTGGGAAGTATGATAGCTGAACCCCCCACGGATGGGCAAAGAACGCCATTGCAGGATGTTGAAAGCCTGTATATTGGCGTGGCGACGCCTGCCGTTCGCCGGGGCTTAGTCGGCTACGACCGGGCCGAATCAAGACTATGCGCGACTGAGTAATCGAGACGACCACGATGGCTCGTATCGTCTTGGGGTCGGGTCCAATGAACAACGAGGTTGAACGATGAGTGAGATTGGCGAGCGGGTTAAGAAGATTGTGGTCGAACACCTCGGTGTCGAACCCGAGAAGGTGGTCGACAGCGCGAGCTTCATTGATGACCTCGGCGCCGACAGCCTCGACACGGTCGAGCTCGTGATGGCCTTTGAAGAAGAATTCGGCTGCGAGATTCCGGACGATGCCGCCGAGACGATTCTGACCGTCGGCGACGCGACGAAGTTTCTCGAGAAGAACGCGAAGAGCTGACGCCTTTCGCACAGGTTGACGAAGCCGGACGGATCGTTGTCGAACGGTCCCCCGGTTTCTTGTTATTGGCCGTCCATTCCGGCCCGGAGATATTGAAATGAGGCGAGTTGTCGTCACGGGGCTGGGCATGCTTACACCGCTCGGCTGCGGCGTTGACGCAACTTGGGCGCGAATCCTCGCCGGCGAGAGCGGCGCGAAGAGGATCGATACCTTCGAGGTGTCGGATCTGCCGAGCCAGATCGCCTGTCCGGTGCCGCGCGGCGACGGCAGCAACGGCACCTTCAATCCCGATCAGTGGATGGAGCCGAAGGACCAGCGCAAGGTCGACGACTTCATCATCTTCGCGATGTGCGCGGCCAGGCAGGCGCTCGACGATGCCAACTGGCATCCGCAGTCCGAAGAGGATAAGTGCGCGACCGGCACGCTGATCGGCTCCGGCATCGGCGGCCTGACCGGCATTGCCGAGACCGCGATCCTGCTGAAGGAGCGCGGGCCGCGCAGGGTCTCGCCGTTCTTCATTCCGGGACGTCTGATCAATCTGGCGTCGGGCTACGTCTCGATCGAGCACGGCCTCAAGGGTCCAAATCATTCCGTGGTCACGGCGTGCTCGACCGGTGCGCATGCGGTCGGCGACGGCGCGCGGCTGATTGCGCTCGGCGATGCCGACGTGATGGTGGTGGGCGGCGCCGAATCACCGATCAGCCGGATCGGCATGGCCGGTTTCTGCGCGGCGCGTGCGCTGTCGACCGGCTTCAACGAGACGCCGCACAAGGCCTCGCGCCCCTACGACCGTGATCGCGACGGCTTCGTGATGGGCGAGGGCGCCGGCATCGTGGTGCTGGAAGAATATGAGCACGCGAAGAAGCGCGGCGCGAAGATCTATGCCGAGGTGACCGGCTACGGCCTCTCGGGCGACGCCTATCACATCACCTCGCCGTCGCCGGACGGCGATGGCGGCTTCCGCAGCATGAGTGCCGCGCTGAAGCGCGCCGGCCTTGCGCCTGCTGATCTCGACTACATCAACGCGCACGGGACCTCGACCCAGGTCGGCGACGAGATCGAACTCGGCGCGGTCGAGCGTCTGCTCGGCAACACGGCATCGAAGGTCTCGATGTCGTCCACCAAGTCGGCGACCGGACATCTGCTCGGCGCGGCCGGTGCGATCGAAGCGATCTTCGCGATCCTTGCGATTCGCGATAACGTCGCGCCGCCGACCATCAACCTCGACAATCCGTCGGTCCAAACGGCGATCGATCTCGTGCCGCACACGGCGCGCCAGCGCGAGATCAATGTGGCGCTGTCCAATTCGTTCGGTTTCGGCGGCACTAACGCCTCCGTAATCGTGCAGCGCGTGGCGAATTAGTGCATGATCCGGAAAGGCGAAAGCCGGCTTTCCGAAAAGTTCATGTTTGAACAAAGAGATGAGATCATGATGCGATTCCCTCGAATCGGATCATGATCGAGCAGGTGTTTAGAGCTAGTCCACCGTTTTGCCGTATTCCGCGGTGACTCCTAAGAGCGGGCGTATGCTATTGGCCGGGCAGGGGTTTGTCCGGCCACGATTGAACCGGTAGGATTTTGGTTTGCATCGATGAGTGAGAGGCCGCCCATTTCGCCGAGGAGTCCGCGTGCCGCGCTGGAGCCCGAACAGGTTCCACCGCCGCCCAAGCGCTCGGATCGTGCCCGCAATCCGTTCGTGATCGTCGGTAACGCCATCATCACCATCCTGATCATCGCGATGATCGGCGCTGGCACTACGTATTATTACGGACGGCAGACGCTAGAAGCGGCGGGGCCGCTCCAGGAAGACAAGGTCGTCAACATCCCGGCCCGCGCCGGCAAGCGCGACATCGCCGACGTGCTCACGCGCGAGGGCGTGATCAACGTCAATCCGTGGGTCTTCATCGGCAGCGTGTTCGCGCTGAAGGCCAGCTCCGACCTCAAGCCCGGCGAGTATTCGTTCCAGAAGAATGCCAGCCTGCGTGACGTGATCGCCACCATCGTCGAAGGCAAGGTGGTGCAGCATGCCGTCACCATTCCGGAGGGCCTGACCTCCGAGCAGATCGTGGCGCGCCTCACCGACAACGATATCTTCACCGGCTCGGTGCACGAGATTCCGCGCGAGGGAACGCTGCTGCCGGAGACCTACAAGTTCCCGCGCGGCACCACGCGCGACCAGGTGATCCAGCGCATGCAGCAGGCGCAGAAGCGGGTGCTCGCCGAGATCTGGGACCGTCGCAGTCAGGACGTGCCGCTGAAAACGCCGGACCAGCTCGTGACGCTGGCGTCGATCGTCGAGAAGGAGACCGGTCGTGCCGACGAGCGCAGCCGCGTCGCCGCCGTGTTCGTCAATCGCCTGCGGCAGAAGATGAAGCTGCAATCCGATCCGACCATCATCTACGGCCTGGTCGGCGGCAAGGGCACGCTGGGCCGCCCGATCAAGCGCAGCGAGATCACTCAGCCGTCGCCCTACAACACCTATGTGATCGACGGCCTGCCGCCTGGGCCGATCGCCAATCCCGGCCGCGCCTCGCTGGAGGCGACCGCCAACCCGGCGCGCACGCGCGACCTGTTCTTCGTTGCTGACGGGACCGGCGGCCACGCCTTCACCGAGACCTACGACCAGCACGCCAAGAACGTCGCCAAGCTGCGCACGATGGAAAAGCAGATCCAGAACGATACCGTCGAGCCCGCGGATGAACCGCCGCCGGCGGCCGCCGCCCCGGCGCCTGCTGCCGCCGACACCAATCCGACCGCAGCGACGCCGCCGGCGCCGAAGCCGGCCAATCAGAAGAAGCCGCGCGGTCGCCAGGGTGCAGCCCAGCAGACCGCGACGCCGCCGGTGGTACAGCGGTAACCGCGGCTTTGCCATGAAGTGGATCGTAATTCCACTTTCACGGAATCCGTTTTAAGGTCACGGAGGCGCTGAGCGAGTCCCCAAGACTCCAGGCGAGCCTCATGCCCCTCTGTTGGAGAGTTTACGCGATGGCGCTATCGAGCATGACCGGCTTTGCCCGAAGCCATGGCGCGAGCGGCCCCTATACGTTCGAGTGGGAGCTCAAATCGGTCAACGCCAAGGGGTTTGACCTCAGGCTGCGGCTGCCGTCCGGCTGGGACGAACTCGAGGCCCTCGCCAAGAAGCGCGCCGGCGAAGTGCTGTCGCGCGGCACGGTCTACGCCAATCTCAGCGTCAAGCGTACCGATGCGGCGCAGACGATCCGCATCAACGAAGACGTGCTGGAAGCCGTGGTTAAGGTCGCAGGAGAGCTCGCGCAGCGCATCGACGCGGTGGCGCCGAGCATCGACGGCCTGCTCAGCATCAAGGGCGTGATCGAGGTGGTCGAGCCGGAGAGCGACGAGGAGGAGGACAAGGCGGCGCGGGCTGCCGCGGCCAAGGCCTTCGAGCAGGCGCTCGACAGCCTGGTCGAGATGCGTCGCCGTGAGGGCACGGCGCTCGGCCAGATCCTGACGCAGCGGATGGACGAGATCGAACGCCTTGCCGGGCGCGCGGAAGCAGCCCCCGGCCGCAAGCCCGAGGCGATCAAGGCGCGGCTCGCCGAGCAGATTGCGGCGCTGCTGGAGACGTCTGACCGATTCGACGCCGACCGGCTCAGCCAGGAAGCGATCCTGATCGCCACCAAGGCCGATATCCGCGAGGAGCTTGACCGCATCGCCTCGCATGTCGCCCAGGCGCGCGACATGATCAGCAAGGGCGGTCCGGTCGGACGACGGCTCGACTTCCTCGCGCAGGAATTCAACCGTGAGGTCAACACCTGCTGCTCGAAGTCGAACGATGTCGAGCTGACGAATACCGGGCTCGAGATGAAGAACGTGGTCGAGCAATTCCGTGAGCAGGTCCAGAATCTGGAGTGAACGATGACGGCGCAGGGCTATGATGGCGTTGAGCGTCGTGGATTGATGTTTGTCCTGTCGTCGCCCTCGGGCGCCGGCAAGACGACGCTGTCGCGGATGCTGATCGACCGCATGCCGGGACTGAAGATGTCGGTGTCGGCGACCACGCGGTCGATGCGGCCGGGCGAGGTCGACGGCCGCGACTATTTCTTCGTCGACAGCGTGAAATTCGAGGCGATGGCCAAGCAGGGCGAGCTGCTGGAGTGGGCCATCGTGTTCGACAACCGCTACGGCACGCCGCGGGCTCCGGTCGAGGCCGCGCTGTCAGCCGGCCAGGACGTGCTGTTCGACATCGACTGGCAGGGCACCCAGCAATTGCGCGAGAAGGCGCGCGCCGACGTCGTCAGCGTCTTCATTCTGCCGCCGTCCGCCGCCGATCTCGAGAAGCGGCTGCACACCCGCGCGCAAGATTCCGAGGAAGTGATCCGCGGGCGGATGAACCGCGCCACCCACGAGCTCAGCCACTGGGCGGAATACGACTACATCGTCGTCAACCAGAACGTCGACGACGCCTTCGCCGAGGTGCAGTCGATCCTCAAGGCCGAACGCGTCAAGCGCGAGCGGCGCACAGGCCTCACCGAATTCGTGCGCGGCCTGCAGCGCCAGCTCGAGAAGTAGCCCACCTCAATTTGCAGCGCTGCGTGCCAGCCGCTGCAGCATCTCGGCGATCTGCCGGTTGTCTTCGTCGGTCCTGTCCGGTTGACGGACGCTGTCGCGGCGCGGGATCGGCGGTTCGGCACGGCGCGGCGGCATCTCGGAGGGCCCGGAGCCATTTCCGTTCCGATGGACGCGGAACGGCGCTCCAGGGTGGAGGCGTGACGCGTTTTCTTCACGCGGACCGATATCCGTCTCGATCGAGAACGCTCTGACCGGGCGTTCGCGCATCGGGGCAACCGGCGGCGCGGTCTCCCGGCTGAGCGAATCCCACGGCGCGCGCCACTCATTGTCGATCTCGTAGGGCTTCGTGCGAGTGCGGGTCAGCCGCAAGACGAGGGCGCTGACCAGGCCCGCCAGCGCCAGCGCGCCGACCATGACGATCAGCAGCATCTGCGTGGACGAGGACGGCCTGTCCGTGGAGGCTTCTGCCGCCGCTGACGGAGCCGGCGCTGGTGTATCCGCCTGCGTCGCATCGGCTTGTGTGGCAGCGGGCGGCGGCGTTGTGGTCGCAAGGCGCGTGCCGTTGGATCCGCCCATGCTCGAGGCGTCGAACCAGCGCGCCGTCACCGCCGAGGATGGCGCATTTGAATCCACCGGTGCATTCGCTTCAGGCGCCGGATTGCTTGCCTGGCTGGCATCGCCAGCCGTTGCGGGAGCGGGGGCTGGCGGCGGCGAGACAACCTCGGCATGCGCATCGGCGACCGATTTGCGCATCGCCGGCTGGGGTTGTGGCTGGGCCTGTCGCTGAGGCTGCGCCGGCTGTGGCTGCGCCTGCTGAGGCTGTGGTTGCGCCTGTGCCGACGTGTCGTCGGCGACGGTCGCATCGGGCGCGGGCGCCGCCTGTTGCTGCGCGGTTGCCGCTTTGGCCGCCTTGTTCTTCGCCTCGCCAAGGTACCAGCACTTCTTCTGGGTCGCGCGGTCGAGGTGGAAGTACCAATGGCTTCCGGCGGGTGCGGTCCCCTTCGGTGCGGACTGGCAAGTGTCAGCCGTCTTGTTGTCAGCCGTCTTGTTGTCCGATGTCCTGGCGGCAGTCTCCGCCATTGCGAGATTGGCAGCCCCCAAGATGCCGGCGGCAAGAGCCGCGGCAAATATTGCTGAATGATTTGACATACGCGTCCCCGGTATTCTTTTTACGCAAACGCTGGCAGCCCCCAATCTCGGTAAAGAGTTGGGTCGCAATGCGCCGCAAATCCGGAGCAGGTAGGGCTTAATTGCGGCTCGCGGCGTTGCGCAATTGCGGCGCGCCGGAGGCCAAAATAGCGCAGCCGCTATTGTTTGGTGGCGGACCAGGTTCCGCTGCAGCCATCGGAGCGGCGGAACGTGCCCGAGCCGCTGCGGCCGGACAGGCGGCCCGAACCGATCGAGGTAAAGCCGTTCCCCCGGAAAACGGACCGCGCCGCGCCGTTGGGGCTGACGGACCCAGCAAGGCTTTCGCCGATGATCCTGCCGCTCGTGATCACGACCGCGCCAGTTGCGGTGCCGCCGCAGCCGATCGAGACCACGGCCCACGCGCCGTCGAAATTGCCACCGCCGCCACCACCACCGCTCTTGCGCGCAGCGCGGCGAGGCTCATCGGCTTCCGGCTTGCTGCGCCGGGACGGATGGCTGGGTTCGATCGCCCGCGGTGCCTCGCGCGAGCCGGATAGCGATTTCTCATCATTGCCGATACTGCCGCCGCTGCTGCCGGACTGGGCCAACGCGACCGTCGGGCCGAGAACGGACAGGAGCAGGGCGGACATCAGGACGGGCCGAAGCGTGGATTGAAACATGTTTTGCATACCCTGCTTTATCGAATGACATCGTTGGTCAATTCAGTCTCAGCAAACTCAGTCTCGGCAAATTCAGTGCCGCAAGCTCAGTGCCCGACGCCGTTCGCGCAAACGGCATCGATAAGGCGGCAGGATTTGCCAGCCTTGCCGCACGCGTCAAGCGCGGCCGCCCTGGCGTGGTCGAGCGTGTCGCGTTCGATCAGCGACCACGACTTGCTCGATATCGCGAACGCCCCGCAGCTTGAGCCATAAAAGGACAGCTCGACGGTGCATTTGGCGCTGCCGCATTTGGCGCGGGCATCGTCGACCGCGGCACGTCGTGACGCGTGCTTCCAGGAGATGCCCCATTTGTCGATGTCGGGGCCGTAGACGATCGAGCCCCACGGGCTGAGGTCCTCCATCTTGCGCAGCCGCGTCAGCACGCCCTCGGTTGATTCCCCGGTCGGCGTCATGGCGACCTTTTCCTGGAATTTGCTGATCGCGGCGCGCATGCCGTTCGTGCTGTCGATCGGTCCGGGATCGAAATTGTGCTCATAGAGCCGTTCGCTCAATTCGCGCAGCAGCGCCATGTCCGTGATCGGGATGCGGTCGGGGTCGGGCCGCAGCGTCGCCGGCAATTGCGGCTCCGGCTGCGGCGCGATCGCGACCTGCGGCGTGGCTGGAGCGGCGGGCGGTACGAAATAGAAGGTGCCGTCGATCGGCGAGGAGGAGACCCAGGGCTGCTGCGCACCTCCGGTCTCGCGCTTCACCGTGAGCCCGACCTGGTTGAAGGTCTGGAAGATGTCGAGGCCGGCCTGCTTGATCGTGGACGCCAATGCTCTGGTGTAGGGACTGTGACCGTCGGTGCCGTCAAGCGCGACGTTGCCCGGCTGGGTCGCGTAGGAGATCAGCGTGCCGTCCGGGGCGCGCATTTGGGCGAGGCCTCCGTCGGTCGCGCGCAGTCCACGTCCACCGAACGGGTTGTTTCGGCACGCATCGAGGATCACCATGTTGAGCCGCGTGCCGGAGCCCTGCATCTGCCTCAGCACCAGATTGACGTCCAGCATTTGGAAATCGACGTCGGCCTCGCGCGTGGCGTTGGCGCTGACCGGAACCAGATAGTTCGCACCCGAGACCTGGACGCCGTGGCCCGCGTAGTAGAACAGCGCGACATCGGCGCCCTGGACCTGCCGGCCGAAGCTCTGGACCGCGATATCCATGGCCGCCTTGTCGAGATCGATCTGGGCACGGCCGCCGACCAGGGTAAAGCCGAGGCCGGCGAGGGTCTCGGCCATCAGGGCGGCATCGTTGCGGGGATTGTCGAGCCGGGTGACGTTCTGGTAGGCGGAATTGCCGATCACGAGCGCGACGCGCTTTTCGGTCGCCGCCTCCGCGACGCCCATGAACGCCTGCAGCAGCGCAAGCAGCGCAAGCAGCGCCGCCAGCGCCAAGCCTCTGCCGTGAGCAGTCCCGTGCATCCCCCGCACCTCGTGCCTCGACGGCAAGTTATCAGCGAAGCCGGTCGGAAAAAAGCCGCGGTGAAGCCTGTTGGGCCAGCTAATCGCTCTCGAGGACGTCGCTGAACAGCACGTAGCGCTGGCCGTTGAAGCGGACCAGCCGCATCTGCTTGATCGGCCGCAGGTCGGTCGGCGTGGTCCGCAACCGGATGCCGGGCAGCAGCAGCGGCAGTTCCATGTCGAGATGGGAAGCCTGCTTCATGACGTTCTCGCGCGTCAGGTCGTCGCCGCAGGCTTTGAGGATCTGCACCACGGCATAGCCGATATTGTAGCCGTAGGGTGCATAGTAGTCGCTCTTGTCGACGTGCGGGTTGTACTTGTCCATCCAGACGTTCCAGGCCTGCATCGCCGGATCGTCCTTCCATTGCGGATCGGCCGGATCCTTCTGGTAGGCCGCCGAGATCACGCCTTTGGCCGCCTCGAACCCGGCGGGGCGGATTGCGCCTGCGATCGATGAGCCGACGCTGGAGAGCAGTTCCTGCGGATGCCAGTCGATGTCATAGGCCTTGCGGATCGCCTGGGCTGCAAATTTCGGCACGGCTGCAATGAACAGCACGTTGGCGCCGGAGGCCCTCAGCGACACGATCTGCGAGTCCACGGTGGGATCGCTGGTATTGTAGGCCTGCTGCGACACGATCATTGCTGCCGCTCGCTCGCCGAGCCCGCGCTTGAAGCCCAGGATGTAGTCCCGGCCGAGATCATCGTTCTGCGCGAGGATGCCGATCTTCGCATCCGGCTGCGTCGAGAGGATGTATCTGGCGTAGATCTCGCCTTCCGACGCGTAGTGCGGCGTCCAGCTCATCGTCCACGGATAGTGCTCGGGATCGTTGAAGATGGTCGCGCCCGATCCGACGAACAGATGCGGCACCTGCTTCTGGTTGATGTATTTGACCACCGCCATGTTGGGCGCGGTACCGACCGGATTAACGAGGAACAGCACCTCGTCGCTCTCGATCAGGCGGCGGATCTGCTCGACCGTCTTGGGCGGGCTGTAGGCGTCGTCGAGGCTGATGAAGTTGATCTTGCGGCCGTTGACGCCGCCCTGATCGTTGATCATCTGGAAATAGGCGGTGATCGAGATCGCGCCCGCCGAATAGGCCGACGCCGGGCCGCTATAGGGCGTGGTGGTCCCGATCTTGACCTCGTTCGCGGTGGCGCCCGGTCCGTAGTGCGTTTGCGCAGCAGCCGGCATCGCGGCAAGGGCGAGCGCGAGCGCCGCCCATGCCGGGATCGATCGTTTCCTCCTCATTCGCGTCCTCCCCCATTTGTTCGGGTGAGGCCGGCGGGACGCTTTTGCTAGTTCTTCAGAACAATGCGTCCCACGACTTTGCCGGCCCGCAACTCATCGATCCATTTCTGGACGTCGGCCATCGGCTCTTCTTTCATCGGCGTCGGCTTGATCTTGCCGGCGCGCGCCAGCGCCATCAACTCCCGGGCCTCGGCGAGTGTGCCCACCATGAAGCCTTCGATGGTCATGCGCTTGTAGACCCATTGCACCATCGGCAGCGTGAACTGGCCACCCATCAGGCCGGACACCACGACCTTGCCGCCGCGCGCCACCGTCGACACCGCGAACGCCATCGACTTCTCGTTGCCGGCGAAATCGACGACGCCGTCGAAGCCGCCGTCGCTCTCCTTCAGCATGCGCTTGACCACGTCGGGCTCCGCCGGATCGTAGGCGAGCGCAGCACCGTTCTTCAGCGCAGTCTCGCGCGCCGCAGGGCTGAGATCTGCGACCGCGATGTTTTGCTTGAACATCGCCTGCGCGAATGACAGGCCCATCATGCCGACGCCGCCGAGGCCGATCAGCAGGAGATTGCGCTGGCGCGGACGATCGACCAGCCGCTTCAGCGCGCCATAGGCGGTGACGCCGGAGCACATCAGGGTCGCAGCCTGGTTCACCGGCAGCGGATCATAGTCGAGCAGGTATTTTGCGTCGGGCACCAGCACGTGGGTGGCAAAGCCGCCGTCGATGGAGACGCCGAGGAAGCGCTGCTTGACGCACAGATTCTCGTCGCCGGCGAGGCAGTCGCGGCACTGGCCGCAGCCGATCCAGGGGAACACCGCCTTCTTGGTCCCGATCAGTTCCTTCGACGCGTCAGGACCGACCTCGTCGACGATGCCGGCGATCTCATGGCCGAGCGTGAAGGGCAGGATCATGCCGCGGGTGGTGTCGAGCTTCTTGCCGCCGCCGAGATCGGCGTACCCGTCCTGGATGTGGAGATCGGAATGGCACAGGCCGCAGCGCTCGATGCGGACGAGGACCTCGCGTCCCTGCGGTTTTGGCGTGTCGATGATGGTTTCGCACAGCGGCGCATCGAACTTGACGAGGGATTGGCGAACCATACGCGCCATTACGTTTTCTCCTGATGTTCTATTTTGTGGACCGTATATCGGCCAATTCCCTCGCCATGGCAACAAAGCCGCTGACCGGAACGGTCTCGGCGCGCCGCGTGGCATCGATGCCGGCGGCGGCGGCGAGCCGCGCGGGATCCGTGGACAGCGATTTCAGGCTCTGTCGCAGCATCTTGCGGCGCTGGCCGAAGGCCGCGGCCGCGACCTGCTCGAGCATACGGCGATCACATGGCTCGGGCGTAGCGCGCGGTATCAGTCGTACCACCGAGGAGGTCACCTGCGGCTGCGGCACGAAGGCCGCGGGCGAAATGTCGAACAGGATCTTGGTCTCGGCGCGCCAATTGGCGAGCACGGCGAGCCGGCCATAGGCTTCCTCGTCCTCGCGGGCCGTGATGCGCTCGGCGACCTCGCGCTGGAACATCAGCACCATCATGTCGTACCAGGGCGGCCACGGCTCGATCGACAGCCAGTCGACCAGAAGCTGGGTCGCGATGTTGTAGGGCAGGTTGGCGACGATCTTCGCGTTGGCGCCGTCAAGCAGGGGACGCGGATCGAAATGCTGCGCGTCGCCATGCACGACCTCGATGCGGCCCGGATAGCGTTTGACGATGTAGTCGAGCGCTGCCAGCGCGCGCTCGTCACGCTCGATCGCGATGACGCGTCTGGCTCCGAGTGCGAGCAGTGCGCGCGTCAACCCGCCCGGGCCGGGCCCGACCTCGATCACGGTGCAGTCTTCCAGCGGGCCCGCCGCACGGGCAATCCGCGCGGTGAGATTGAGGTCGAGCAGGAAATTCTGGCCGAGCGATTTGCGTGCCGAAAGCTGATGTTCGCGAATGATCTCGCGCAACGGCGGCAGATCGTCGATCGCGCTCATTTCACACTCGCCGCGGTCATCCGCGCGGCGAGCCGCAGCGCGGCGATCAGGCTCGAGGGATTGGCCTTGCCAGTGCCGGCGATGTCGAAGGCCGTGCCGTGATCCGGCGAGGTGCGGATGAACGGCAGCCCCAGCGTGACGTTGACCGCATCCTCGAACGCGACGGTCTTGATCGGGATCAGCGCCTGGTCGTGATACATGCAGATCGCGCAGTCATAGGTTTTCCGCGCGGCGGGATGAAACATGGTGTCGGCCGGCAACGGCCCACGGACCGCGATGCCGTCGCGGCGCAGGATCTCGACGGCCGGCGCGACGATCTCGACATCCTCCATGCCGAGCGTGCCGTCCTCGCCGGCATGCGGGTTGAGGCCCGAGATCGCAAGGCGCGGAGCGGCGAGGCCAAATCGCGCCTTCATGTCCGCGACGACGATGCGCGCGGTCGAGACGATCAAATCGGTCGACAGCTGCGCCAGCGCTTCCCTGACCGAGAGATGGATCGTCACCGGGACCACGGCAAGCGTCGGCGACCACAGCATCATGACCGGCTGCGGCGCCGGCCCACCCGCAGCGGCGAGCTCGGCGAGGAATTCGGTATGGCCGGGATGGCGGAAGCCGGCCCGATAGAGCACGTTCTTGGCGATCGGATTGGTAACGACGGCACAGGCCTTGCCGGACATGACGTCGGAGACCGCCTGGCGGATCGAGGCCATCGCCGCCTCAGCGCTGGTCGCATCGGGCACGCCGGGCCGCGCCGTGGCCGGACCACCGCTGGCGACGACCGGCAGCGCGTGCGGAAATACCCCGGCGGCTTCCTCAGGCCTGACATCGGCCAGCTCGACCGTGATCCCGAGCGTCCTGGCGCGGTCAGCCAAGGCCGCGCGATCGCCAAGCAAATAGAAGGGCGGGAGGTCGAGCTCGCGGCGCCGCAGCCATGCGGCAAGCGTGATGTCGGGGCCGATGCCGGCGGGCTCGCCGGAGGTCAGCGCGAGGGGCTTTGCCATGCGTCAACGATAGTCGATCAATGCGCGCCTGGATATTCGATCATCGCGGCCCTGCGGATTTCCGCCAGATAGGCGTTCGATTTCGCCTCGTATTTCTGGGCGTACATCTTGTCGCGAATCTCGCGCTTCTTGGGGGTGTCGACGGTGGTCGCCTTGCGGTCACACAGCGCAACCATCTCGATGCCCTGCTTGGTGACCTCGGGGGCGGTCAAATGACCTATCGGGGTCTTGTCCAGCATATCGCGCAGCGCCTGGGGCAGGTCGGCCGACGTCTTCACCACGATTTCGCGGATCGCCGCATTGCGCATTGATTTGAAAAAGGAGTTGGCCTCATCGCAGCTGGTCACGCGTTCACGCAGGCTGTCCGCTTCCTTGCGACGGTCCTCGAATTCGGACTGCGGCGCGCCCTTCGGCACGATCAGCACGACCGGCTGCATCCGGTACTCGAACGCGTCGGTTTCGGTCGCCTCGCCGGCCTGCTGGGCCGCGGCATTGACGTCCTTTTCGCCGATCTGCAGGCTCTCCTTGAAGCGTCCGCGGATCAGGGCGGTCCAGACCATGTCAGCCTTGATGCGCTGTCTCAGCGTATCCGGACGGATGCCCTTGCCCTCGAGCACCTTGGTGAGCTGATCGTTGTTCAGCCTCATGCGTTGCGCCATTCCGCCAAAAGCCTGGTCGATGTCGCTCGTGCCGGGATCGACGCCGTATTTCTTGGCTTCCTTGATCTTCAGCTTCTCGTCGATCAGAGTGTTGAGAATGGTCTGCCGGTTGATCTCCTTGGCGCCGGACAGGGCATCCAGCTTGCCGCGCTGCTCAATATCGAGATTGGTGATGGGCTCGCCGTTGACCATCACGGCGATGGTCTGGGCGTGCACTGGCGCGCCACCCCCAAACAGAAGGGTGAGGGCCAGCAAGGAAGCCAGGGGCAGGGAGTAACGGCGGATTGCCAGGCGAACTGTCGTGGTGATCATGTCAGCGGTTCTAAACCCGTTCGAACTGGACTTGCCGCGTTCGCAAGTCCAGGGTTGGTTCCACGCTACTGGACGCCCGCCGAGCTGCTCGACGCCGATGTCTGCGCAATGGTCCGCAGGCCGATCTGGAACATGAAGGCGTGGCTGAGGACGGGCGGCGTGGTGCCCGCCTGATAAGTATAAGACGTGACGTAGTTGGCAGCCAGCACGAAGCAGTCATCCACATAGCCCGCGCCGATGACGTACTGGTTGATCTTGTTCGCAACAAGGTCCCAGCGTGCCGCACCTTGGACCACCCAGTTCGCCGCCACCTTGACCGATCCGCTGGTGAGAATGCCTTCGCGGCGGGTCAGGTATCCGAGCTCCGGCTGTGCTGCGTAATCGCCATACATCACGCTGACCGACCAGCGGTCGAAGTTCGCGGTTCCCTGGGCCTCGAAGCGGTTGACGTTCCAGGTGGCTTCATCCATGCGCGCCCGCACGCTGAACGTATAGGTCCGGTTCGGCGAATAAGCGAGGCTCGCGACGTAGTCCGATGCTGCGTTCTGCAGGCCTGAATCGACGCCGGTGTTGGTGACGTCGGCGACCGCGAACGAGTTCAACCCGAACAGCTGGTAGGATTGTCCGAACATCGCCTTGATGCTGCCGCCGTGGTCGAACTGCGTGGTGGCCTGCACGCCGACATTGGCGCGGCTGCCGCCCTCGACGCGGTCATAGCCGGAGAACTTGTCGACCGAGAACAGGTTCGAGGTGTCGAACACCATGCTCTGCGCGTCCTCGTTCGGCAGCTTGCCGGCATTAGGCTCGTTGGGCCGGATGATGACCTGCGCAATCGGCTCGATGGTGGTCGTGCCCCACGGCTGCACGTTGATGAAGGGATAGCGGTATTCGAAGCCGACGGTCGGCATCAGGCGGACCGTCTGGGTGTCGCCGACCGGAAGGTAGTTGGAAACGCCGGGCTGATTCGAGATGTCGGCGTTGATCGCGTCCGCGCGGATGCTGGCGAATGGCGTCCAGATCTCGCCGAACTGGTCGGTGTAGGACTTGCGCCACTGCGCCTCGGCGGTCAGGCGGGTGTAGGTTCCCGGCATGCCGCGCAGCAGGCACTGCGACGGTGTCCGCGCCAACGGATCGGCCGACGTGGTCAGGCACAGGCCGGCGGTGTTGGCGGTCGTCGTGATCGGATCGAACACCGCGGTGTCGCGGGTCAGGCTGGTGAAGTTCATCTTGTAGCTGAACTCACCGCCGAGGATCGGACTGTTGACCACGTTGTTGTAGTCGACCACGGGCGCAACGACCGGAACCTGGTTCTGGTTACCCGAGAAGCTGAGGTAATAGATCGCGCGCGCGTCGAAGAAGCTGCGGTTGCCGACGCCGGTCAGATAGAGCTGCGAGATCGCCTCGGTGTACAGCGACAGAAACGATCCGAACGGATCCTTGTACTGGGCCAGCCGGTAGTCGGAGAAGAAGTAGTAATCCGACATCGCGACGCCGTCCCAGCCCCACACCCACTTGTCGTTCAGTGCGAACTGGCCCTTGGTGTCGACGCCGCCGCGGAACTGGCGGTCGCCAGGCAGGCCTGCGAAGTTGCCGGGGTTGGTCTGGTCGATACCGTAGAGGCGGACCTGATAGGAGCCGTCCTGCAGGCGCTGGCGGAATTCACCCTGCAGCAGCACGCCCTGCTTGGTCGTGAAGCGCGGATCGAACGTCACGTCCATGTCCGGCGCGATCGCGAAATAATAGGGGACTTCGACGCCGTAGCCGAACGCGGTGTACGAGGTGAAGGCCGGCATCAGGAAGCCGCTCTTGCGCTTCACGGTCGGGTCGGGCGTCGAGAAGTAGGGCAGATACGCCATCGGAACGCCGAAGAACTCGATCTGCGCGTTCTCGAAGTAGAGCATCTTCTCGTTCTGGTCGTGAATGATGCGCGCGCCCTTGACCTGCCAGAGCGGCGGCTTCTTCGGGTCGTCCTGACACGGTGCGCAGGCGGTATAGACGCCGTTGTCGAACACCGTGTAGTTGCCGCTGGAGCGATCGGCGCGGGCCGCCGCCATCCGCGTCGCATCCGCGGTATCGACGCGCAGCGAATCGACGAAACCATCGCGGTAGTCGTCGCTCAGATCCATGATGTTGGCGTAGGTGATCTTGCCTTCCGCATCCGTCATGCGGATGTTGCCTTCGGCATGAAGACGCTTGGTCTTCTGGTCGTAGATCACCTTGTCGGCCTCGACGCTGGTGCCGTTGTAGAACAGCTGCACGCTGCCGACCGCCGAGATGCGTTGATTGTTGTAGTCGTAATCGACCTCGGTGGCCTGAACGAGCATCTGCCCGTCATTCTTGGCCGGCGGCGGAACCGGCCGCGTATGGTGCGGATTGTAGGTGAAGGACTGCGCGGCGGCGGGCGTCGTCGTAGCAACGCCAAGCGCGCCGGCGACGACAATCGCAGCAAGGAGGGCGGCCAGCGAGGCGCCGATTGCGGCCATGCGGCTCCAATGACGGCGCAGCAGGCTGCGCCGCCTGAACGCAGGCGACATTGTCTGGCGGGCGGCGACGTCTGCCACTACCCGTCCTCCTGATACAGCAAGGCCAAGAAACCGGTGAGGCCGCCCACAAAGACGGGCAGCCACGCCGCAGCGATGGGATGCATCAACTCAGCCTTGCTCAAATCCTCAGTTACTTTCGACAGAACGTAGAGCAGAAAGCCCGCACCCACGCCACTCAAAACCATCTTCTGCACGCCGCCCATCCGGAAGAAGCGCAGGCTCACAGAAGCCGCCAACATCACCATCGCAGCCAGCAAAAATGGCTGTGCGATGAGCTTATGATACTGCAGGCGATAGCCGGCAGTCGCAAACCCAGAGCTCTCCGACGAACGGATGTATGTCGGTAGTTGCCAAAACGACACAGTTTCGGGCGTGGAAAAACTGTTGCGGACCTGGGCCGGGGTGAGGGTGGTGGTCAGGTAGAAGGTGTCCTGGTCGACCGGGGGCTTGTCGAGGGTGTAACGGCGTACTCCCTTGAACACCCAGCGCCCGTCTTCGAGCGTCGCTTCACGCGCCTCGATTCGCTCCTTGAACTGGAGCGTCGTATCGAATCGGAACACGCTCAGGCCGGTCAACCGCACGCCCTGCTGCTCGCTGCGGGCCGCGTTGATGATCGCCTGGCCTTCGTCGTTGATCTGGTTCAGCCAGAAGCCGGACGCATCCTGGATGCCGCCGCCGGGCGCCGACCCGAACAGCTCGGCTTCCATCCGTTTGGAAAGCTCGCGCAGGTTCGCCGAGATCGGATTGTAGGCGGTGGTCGCGACGACGCCGAGCAACAGCGCGCTGACGAGCGCAGGCGAAATGAATTGCCAGGCCGAGACGCCGGCGGCGCGCGCCACGACGAGCTCCAGCTTGCGCGACAAACCGAGGTAGCAGGTCATGGCGCCGATCAGCACGCAGAACGGCATCAGCTTCTCGAGTAGCTGCGGCACCCGGAACAGCGAGGTCTCCGCCACCGTGATGGCCGAGGCGTCGACGAGGCTCGAGGTCTTGCGCACCATCTCGATGTAGTCGACCAGCACCAGCAGCACGAAGATGCCGGCGAACACGCCCACCGCCGAGACCACGAAGCGGCCGGCGAAATAGCGCCCGAGCGTGTTTGTGACCATGCTCATGCGGCAACCGGCCGTCTGAAGAAGCGCGCGATGCGCTCGTTGTTGCGGTTGATCTGCTCCATCAGGCCGGCCGGCGGCTCGACCACCACTCCGCCGATGATCATCCACATACCGATGCCGATGCCGGCGAATAGCATCAGGTACTGGACCACCGCGGCCAGCGGCGACTTCACCGTGAGGACCGAGCAGGCAAATCCGACCATGCGCAGCCCGAACACGGCCGCCACCGAGCCGCCGATCGAGAAATTCCGGCTCTGGCGTGTGGTCCGTGGCGCCCCCAGGAAAGCGAAGGTGAGGGCGGCGAAGGCGAACGGATAGATCGGCGCCATGAAGCGGTCATGCAGCTCGGCGCGGAACTGACCCGACAGCTGCTGATAGACCGGATCATTCTCGTCGGGCCACATCAATTCCCACATATAGCGCTCGCGGATGCCGAGCGTGACGTCGCGGCCCTGCGAGAATTTCGACATGTCGAAGGCGTAGCGCTGGAACACCACCAGCGCAGGATCGCGCTTGCCGACCTCGAAGCGCTCCAGATTGCCGTCCTCGAGCACGAGGTACGAGCCGCTCTCGTTCTTCAGCACGGTGCCGTGATCGGCGACGATGGTGACGCGCTCCTGCGGATCGCGCCGGTCGTCGACGAAGATGCCGCCGAGCACGCCGCCCGGCAGCCGCTCACGGATGCGAATCGTGAGATTCTGGTCGAGCTGGGCAAAACGGCCGGGCTGCAGGATGTTGGTCAGCACGTCGGCGGTGATCTCGGCGTCCCACTGCTTGATTCGCCGCATGCCGTCGGGCGCCAGATAGGCGCCGATGAAGGCGACCATCGCCGCCACCACGCAGGTGGCATAGAAGAATGGGTAGAACAGCCGGAACGGGGAGAAACCCGCCGCGTTCATCACGATGATCTCGGAATCGGTCGCGAGCTTGTTCAGGGTGTGCGAGATCGCAATCATCAGCGCGATCGGGGCGATGATCAGGACCAGTGCCGGGATCACGAGGCCAGTGATGCCGAGGAAGGTGACGATGGTCTGGCCTTGGCTCGTCATCAGGTCGATGCCGCGCAACGCCTGCGTAATCCAGATCACGCCGGTGAGGCTGACCAGGACAAGCGCAAACGATGCCAGCACCGTTTTGAAGATGTACTTGTCGACCGACCCCATAACGACCGCAACGACCCCCTAGGCGCCCCCAAACGCACGGTTTCGACCCAACCCACCAGAGCGGGTTCCCCAGGATCGAGCCGCAGATCAGTCCGGCTTCACTGTCTCACTACCATCCCTTTGATCCGTCAACAAAATGGCCGAGCCAAGGCAGCCTTTACGTATGGTTAATTTATCCTCCTTGTGGCCTTCCCGCCACGGCAGTGCTTGGCAGCAGCGTGGCCGGCAGGCCATAGTAAGGTCAAACCCGGTCCGGATCGCCCCGGACCGCCCTCGCAACGCCCGTCCCAGGCCGTTCCCAGGCCCTGGCCTACGTCCTGGCAACACCCTGAATTCTGGAGGATTTTCCTATGTCCGACGCCGTCAAGGTCGGCTTCGCCCCACTGTCTGCGCCCGTTCGCGGCATTCTGGTCGCCTTTTGCGACGAGCAATTGAAGCTGGGCACGGCGACGCGGAAGGCGCTGGGGACAGCCGCCGAGACAATCAAGCGGGCGGCTGCCGCCAACCAGTTCAAGGGCAAGAGCGGGTCCGCGCTCGACATCCTGGCGCCGGACGGGGTCAAGACCGACCGGCTGATCGTGATCGGCACCGGCAAGCCGTCCGATCTCAAGGAGAAGGATTTCCTGAAGTTCGGCGGCATCGCGGCCGGCAAACTCAATGCCGGTAGCCACGCCTTGACCGTGATCGCCGAATTGCCCGATGCCGCGATGACGGCCGATCAGGCCGCCGCAATCGCCACCGGCATCCGGCTGCGCGCCTACAAATTCGATCGCTACAAGACCAAGAAGAAGGACGGCGAGAACGGCGCCGTGCGGGCCGACGTCTCGATCGCGGTCGAAGACGTCGCGGCCGCGAAGAAGGCGTTTGCGCCGGGCGCTTGCATCGTCGACGGCGTCAACCTGGCGCGGGAGCTCGTCAACGAGCCGCCCAACGTGCTGTACCCGGAGGAGTTCGCGCGCCGGGCGGCCCAGCTTCGGAAGCTCGGGGTCACCGTCGAGGTGCTCGACGTCAAGGCGATGACCAAGCTCGGCATGGGCGCGCTGCTCGGCGTCGCGCAGGGATCAGTGCGGCCTGGCCGCACCGTTATCATGCGCTGGAACGGCGGCAAAAAGAGCGAGGCGCCGGTCGCCTTCGTCGGCAAGGGCGTCTGCTTCGACACCGGCGGCATCTCGATCAAGGGAGCGGGCGGTATGGAGGACATGAAGGGCGACATGGGCGGCGCGGCCTGCGTGGTCGGGCTGATGCATGCGCTCGCAGCCCGCAAGGCGCGCGTCAACGCGGTCGGCGCCATCGGCCTGGTTGAGAACATGCCCGACGGCAACGCGCAGCGTCCCGGCGACATCGTCACCTCGATGTCCGGCCAAACCATCGAGATCATCAACACCGACGCCGAAGGCCGCCTCGTGCTTGCAGATGTGCTGTGGTACGTCGCCAAGAAGTGCAAGCCGAAATTCATGGTCGATCTTGCGACCCTGACCGGCGCGATCATGGTCGCGCTCGGCACCGATCATGCCGGCCTGTTCTCCAACAATGACGAGCTCGCCGAGCGCCTGACCAAGGCCGGGCTCGAGACCGGCGAGCGGGTCTGGCGCATGCCGCTCGGCCCCGAATACGACAAGCAGATCGACTCGCAATTCGCCGACATGAAGAACACCGGTGGACGTAACGGCGGCTCGATCACTGCGGCGCAGTTCCTGCAACGTTTCGTCGACGGCACCCCGTGGGCCCATCTCGACATCGCCGGCACCGCGATGGGGGCGCCGAAAACCGAGATCAATCAGAGCTGGGGCTCGGGCTACGGCGTCCGCCTGCTCGATCGTCTCGTTTCGGAATATTATGAAGCCAAGAAGTAAGCCGGCCGCCGCCGCATGACCGAGGTTCTGTTCTATCATCTGCAGAACATGACGCTGGAGAGCGTGTTGCCGCCGCTGCTCGAGAAGTCGCTCGAGCGCGGTTGGCGCGTGGTCGTGCAGGCGACATCGGCCGAGCGCGCCGAGACCCTCGACGCGCATCTGTGGACCTACAGCGACGATTCGTTTCTGCCGCACGCGATCTGGCGCGTTGCCGACGCGCAGGACCAGCCGATCATCCTGTCGATCGAGGAGGGCAATCCGAACCGGGCCAATGTCCGCTTCCTGGTCGACAATGCGGCGCTGCCGGCCGATTGCGACAGTTACGAGCGGTTGGTGCTGGTGTTCAACGGCGACGATCCCGATGCGCTGGCCGCGGCGCGGCAGAGCTGGACCGCCTGCAAGGCGCGCGGCTTTGAGGTCACCTATTGGCAGGCCGACGAACGGGGGCGCTGGCAGCGGCGCCAATAGTGATATCAAGCAATTAATGATAATCTGAGGTTTCTTGCGGCAAGCCACGGTCATGCCGCAAAGAGATGTTCGGACAACCCCTTACACCTGACATTGGGAGTGCGGTCGATCGTGCGGGACGGAACATTCAGTCGAAAGTCGCTGCTGGCGCTGCTCGTGCTTGCGCCCGGCCTTGCCGGCTGCTCCAGCGCGTCGGATATCTTCTCGCGCGATGCCGACTGGTTCTCGCGACCGGGGCGGCTGTTCATCCGCAACATCTCGATCGATTCCCCGCCGCTGACACCCGACAGGCCGGTGACCAATGATGATCTCGTCAGCGCCGACGGATCGTGTCCCGGCATGGCGCCGCCGCCCGGCGCCGCCGACGCCAACGCGCTCGCGGACGGTGCCGCCGGCGCGCCGCCGCCGCAACCCCAGCCGACCGGTCATGTCGCGCTTGGTCATACCGAGTGCGACGTCGTGCGCGGCATCGGCGCGCCTGACAGTGTGAATCTGTCGAGCGGTCCCGGCGGCAGCCGCGTCGCGGTCGTGACCTGGACGCGCGGCGCGCGTGCCGGCATCTACACCTTCACCTCGGGACGGTTGACGTCGGTCGAGCGTGGCGCGGAGCCGCCGCCTGAGCCGAAGGCGAAGGTGGTGAAGCCGAAGAAGAAAAAGCCGGCGGCGAAGCCCGCGGCAACCTCGAACGGCTAGAGCCTTTTCCGTTCCGATCGAATCGGAACGGGACTCTGGATTCTTGTTTGACGCGTTTTCTTGACGCGAACCGGTGTCCACTCCGCTCGAAAACGCTCTAGTTCGCCGCCGCATCGAGCTCGGCGCTGGCTTCCAGCCATTCCTCCTCGGCACGCTGCAATGCGCTTTCGGCGCCGGCGCGCGCCTTGGTGAGTTGCGCGGCCTGCTTTGGATCGCGCGTGAAGATGTCGGGCAGCGCCAGCGCCGTGTCGATCTTGGCGATGATGCCGTTGATGCGCTCGATCTCGGTCTCCGCCTGCGCGATCCGCTGCTTCGGCGCAACGCGCCGCTCGCCCCTCGCGCGCTCCGGCCTTGCCGCCTCCTTGACGCGCTCGCGTGAAGCCGTGCGCCCGTCATTGGCCGACAGGATCAGCCTGCGGTACTCGTCGAGATCGCCCTCATAGGCCGTCACGGTCTGGTTGGCGACGACCCAGAGCCGGTCGGCGCAGGCCTCGATCAGGTAGCGGTCGTGCGAGACCATGATGACCGCGCCCGGAAAATCGTTGATCGCTTCGGCCAGCGCCGCGCGGCTGTCGATGTCGAGATGATTGGTCGGCTCGTCGAGGATGATCATGTTCGGGCCGAAGAAGGTGGCGAGCCCGAGCAGCAGCCGCGCCTTCTCGCCGCCGGACAGGCTCTGCACCAGCGTATCGCCGGCCTTCCCGGAGAAGCCGATCGCGCCGACCCGGCCGCGCACCTTGCTCTCGGGAGCATCGGGCATCAGCTTGCGGATGTGGTCGTAGGGCGAGGCGTCGAGATTGAGCTCGTCAACCTGATGCTGGGCGAAATAGCCGATCGACAATTTGTCGGCCCGCGTGACCCTGCCCGAGAACGGCGCGAGCTTGCCGGCGAGCAGCTTGACCAGCGTCGACTTGCCGTTGCCGTTGGCCCCGAGCAGCGCGATGCGGTCGTCCGTATCGATGCGCAACGTGACCCGATTGAGCACCGGCTTGCCCGGCTCATAGCCGACCGCGACCTCGTCGACCGCGATGATCGGCGGCGACAGCAGTTTCTCCGGTGTCGGGAACGAGATCTCGCGGACGTCCTGGGTCACCAGCGCCGTGACCGGCTTCATCCGTTCCAGCATCTTCACCCGCGACTGGGCCTGCCGCGCCTTCGAGGCCTTGGCCTTGAAGCGGTCGACGAAAGCCTGCAGGCGCTTGCGCTCGTCGGCCTGGCGCTTGGCGTGCTTGGCGTCGAGCATTTCGCGCGCTGCGCGCTGCTCCTCGAATGACGAATAGGTGCCCTTGTAGAGCGTCAGTTTGCCGCGATCGAGATGCAGGATCTGATCGACCGACGTGTCGAGCAGGTCGCGGTCATGGCTGATGACGATCACCGTGCGCGGATAGTTGGCGAGGTGATTCTCCAGCCACAGCGTGCCTTCGAGATCGAGATAGTTGGTCGGCTCGTCCAGCAGCAGCAGGTCGGGCGCCGAGAACAGCGTCGCCGCGAGCGCGACGCGCATGCGCCAGCCGCCGGAAAATTCGGCGCAGGGCCGTGCCTGATCGGTCGTCGAGAAGCCAAGGCCGGAGAGGATCGCGGCCGCGCGGGCCGGCGCGGAGTGCGCGTCGATGTCGGTCAGCCGGGTCTGGATCTCGGCGATCCGGTGCGGATCCTGCGCGGTCTCGGCCTCGTGCAGCAGCGCGTCGCGCTCGCGATCGGCCTTCAGCACGACGTTGATCAGGCTCTCAGGCCCGTCGGGGGCTTCCTGGGCGAGGCTGCCGATGGTCCAGCGCGGCGGCAGTGCGATGCTGCCGCTTTCGGTCGGAATCTCGCCGCGGATGGCGTGAAACAGCGTCGACTTGCCGACGCCGTTGCGGCCGACAAATCCGACGCGCGCGCCGGGCGTGATCTGCACGGAACTTTGATCAATCAACAGCCGTCCGGCGATCCGGACCGAGATATCAGTGATGGAAAGCATGCAGCGTTGTCACCGGACCCGCCGCCAAACGCAACCCGTCAGTTTGTAAATTCTGCCCGCAAGGTTCCCGGAAATACGTATTTCGGGCTGCATTTCAGCCGCGTAAAGCCTAACGGCGATCGTCTTCCCGTCGACGCAATTCATCCATCAATTGTTGCAGGGGAGACGTCAGCGACGGCTCCGGGCGCATGCTCTGCTGCAGCCGTTCACCGACGGCATCGCAGATATAGCGGCAGGTCTTGTGATCCATCTGCTCGATATCCCTGTTGGTCTGGGTCGCGGTCATGGCACTTCTCATGGCACGTCTCTTGGCGAGTTTCACCTCGCGATGTCTGAGGTAATCCGTGCCTTATCAAGTCGCGAGGGCGAATTTGGTTTCGGGCAATTCTGTGGTCCGGCGTTCGTCCTGAGCTAGCGGCTGTGGGCGTGCGGCGGGTTCCCGCCGGCGCGAAAAAAAGCCCCGGCGGAATGGCCGGGGCGCAAGTCAGGGGAGGGTCATCAAATCAGGTCAGTAGCAGCGGTTCACCAGGCGCCAGCGGGGTCCCCACGGGGTCGGGACCACGCGCCGCACGTAGCAGCCACCGTAGCCGCCATAATAGGCAGGACCACCGACGACGACGCGCGGGCCCCACCAACCACCGTGCCAGCCGCCATGCCATCCGCCACCGTGCCAACCGCCGTGCCAGCCACCCCAGGCCGAGGCGGAGGTCGGGGCCAGTGCGGCCGCACCCAGTGAAATTGCGGCAATCGCTGCAAGCGAGAGTTTGCGTAACATGATCGTCTCCTCGAAGTTGGGGCGCGGACGACGCGCCGGCGGTGACATCGTTTCCCGAGACGTCCTGTGCGGCTTGCGAAGGGCCAGCAAGGCGTCCGATCGGTTGAGAGCCTATGCGGGGCGAGCTGAATGGCAGCCGCACAGCGCTGACAGGATGGGTTCACCTTTGTGACATTGTCGTAAGTCGGCAGGGTCGGGCTTGGTCGGATCATCGCCGCCGAGACGGTCTTCGGCGTCAGAACGCCTCAAAACCAAGGCCTGGGGTGGTTACCGGGTCGCTTGCCGTCACGGCATCGCGCCGATATAAGCCCCGGCAACTCCCAACCATCGTTTACAAGGACGAAATCATGGCGATTGAACGCACTTTCTCGATCATCAAGCCCGACGCCACCGAGCGCAACCTGACCGGCGCAGTCAATGCGGTGATCGAGAAGGCCGGATTGCGGATCGTGGCGCAGAAGCGCATTCGCATGACCCGCGGCCAGGCCGAGACCTTCTACGCGGTCCACAAGGAGCGCCCGTTCTTCGGTGAGCTGGTCGACTTCATGACCTCAGGCCCGGTCGTGGTTCAGGTGCTTGAAGGCGAGAACGCCATCAGCAAGTATCGTGATGCGATGGGCGCGACCGATCCGTCGAAGGCGGCCGAAGGCACCATCCGCAAGCTCTATGCGAAGTCGATCGGTGAGAACTCTGCGCACGGCTCGGACGCGCCGGAGACTGCGGCAATCGAGATCGCGCAGTTCTTCGCCGGCAACGAGATCGTCGGCTAGGGCGCGATCGGGAAAGCCGGACAGCGGTTTTCCGTCCAGGTCATGCCTATATGGACTGAGAGCGGCGCGCGATCGCCGACAGGGGGCGGCCGCGAGGCCGAAAAGGACCACCGTGGACTGGCTGTGGCAGATCTTTGATCCCGCGCATATCGGTGCGTTTCGCGCGCAATTCCTGGCCGACATGCAGTCCCCGTCATTCTGGCTGGCGGTCGGCAAGATCATCTGGATCAACGTCCTGCTGTCCGGTGACAACGCGCTGGTGATCGCGCTGGCGTGCCGCGGCCTTCACCCGCGTCAGCGGGTGTGGGGCATGACCATCGGCGCCGGCATCGCGGTGATCCTGTTGATCCTGTTCACCGGGATCGTCGCGACCTTGATGGCGTTGCCGTATCTCAAGCTGGCCGGCGGCCTCGCACTGCTGGCGATCGCGTCAAAACTGCTGGTGCCGGAAGATAGCGGCGATGACATCAAGGCGGGCACCAGCCTGTGGCACGCCGTCCGGATTGTCGTGATCGCCGACATCGTCATGAGTCTGGACAATGTCATTGCGGTCGCGGCCGCGGCGAATGGTCAGCTTCCGCTCTTGGTCCTGGGACTGGCGATCAGCATTCCCATGATCATTGCAGGCGCGGCGCTGATCATGATGATCCTCGACCGGATGCCGATTCTGGTGTGGCTCGGCGCGGCTTTGCTGGGCTGGATTGCCGGCGGCGTGATCGCGACAGATCCTGCCGTCGTGCCCTGGCTTCACCGGTTCATGGCCGGAGACATCAGCCTGAACATCGATACCACGTCGGTGATGTTCGGATTCGTGGAGCATCTGCGGCTCGACAGCGAGATCGACGAAATCCTGCTCGCGCTGCTTGGCGCGGTCGTCGTGCTCGTGGTGGGTTCGATCTGGCGGCGGCGCAAGCTGCAGGCGGTCGGAGCCCATGCGACTGCTTGAGCTGAGTTAGCGCCGCACGATCGAGCCGGCTCGGCCGAGCAGCCGCGCAAGCTGCTTGAAGCGGCTGCCGACACGGTCGGCGACGAGATCGACCATCCGGTGCTCGAACACCAGCATCAGCTTGCGGCCCTGGGTGCGGAAATGGGTCGCCGGCAGCACGCCGGTGCGCGCCGCCGTGATCAGATGCGCGACGCGAAATGCGGCGCCGAGCACGCGGGCGCGCTCGTCCATCGCCGGCGTCACCAATTCGCGGATCTGCGGCGGCGGCTCGTTCTCCTCGCTGAGGCCGGCGTAGCGGTAGAACACCGAGAGCGCGACGAAGGCGCGGCCCTGATGCGTGATCGAACCGAAATTGCCGTTCATGATCAGGCTCAGCGTTTCCTCGCCGCGATGGTCGGGATGCACCCGCCAGCCGATGTCCGACAGCAGGCATGCGACGTGACGCAGCCGGCGATCCTCATCGGTCTCGCGCAGGTGCACGACGCGCGCCAGCCGGTCGGTCCAGGCCGAGAGCTCCTGGGCGTGGCGCGCTGAGCGCGACAGCAGCTCGTTGAGGTCCTGCGCGGCGCAGACCAGGCCGTCCTTGGCGCGCTCGGCCTGCGGCAGCATTTCGTAGAGCAGACCCTCGCGCACGCCGAAGGTCGAGAACACGATGGTCTTCGGCCGCGCGACGCGGATGATGTATTCGAGCACCAACGCCGCATAGGTCAGCAGTGGCCGCCGCGCGTCGGCGACGGCCTCGATATTGGCGAGCATGTTGGTCGCCGCAAGCCGCCGCAGCCGCTGCGCGAAGTCGAGCGCATCGGCCGCCGGCAGGGAATAGCCATGCATCACCTTGAGCGGATAGCCGCTCTGGATGATGTGGATGCGCGCCAGCGCACGCCAGGTGCCGCCGACTGCATAGAAGGTGCGGCCACGACCGGCCTTGAGCAGGGCGACGCCGAGCAGCTCGTTCTTGACGATGCGTTCGGCCCGCTTGAGCGATTTGTGGGCCAGGTCCTGCAGCGCGAGGCTGCCGAGCGGCAAGGTCACGCCGCTGCGCACGCGGTTGCCTCTGACGTCGATCAGTTCGAGCGAGCCTCCGCCGAGATCGCCGACGATGCCGTTCGGATTGTGCACGCCGGAGACGACGCCGAGCGCCGACAGCTTTGCTTCGCGCGGTCCGGACAGAATCTCGATCTTGGCGCCACAGATGCGCTCGGCCCGGGCGATGAAGTCCGGGCCGTTCTTGGCGTCGCGGCAGGCCGCGGTCGCGATCGCGTAGACGCGGCCGACCTGCTGGATCTTGCACAGCGCGCGGAAGCGACGGAGCGCGATCAGCGCCTTGTTGACGGCATCGGTCGCGAGCAGGCCGGTGGTCTGCACCTCGCGGCCGAGTCCGCACAGCGCTTTCTCGTTGAAGATGGTGACGAGGCTGCGCGCCATCGCCTCGTAGACGACGAGACGAACGGAGTTCGAGCCAATATCGATGACAGCGACGCTCGCAGCGCGCTTCCGCGGTCGCTTCACCGTGAAGTTTCCTTATGACGACGGCTGCTGACGCTCGTTACGACGCGTGAGACGGCGTGGCGAGGATTCCTTGAGAGATTTGCCACGGCCGGACAGACTCGGATTTGTCATGAAGTAGTTGTGAAGGTTGAAGGGCTCTTCGCCTTTCGCGGCTTTCATACGCGTAGACGATCCATCCGGCAACAATTGCCAGCTCTGCTCATTGTCCTTCAGGTTCGCGACCATGATCTGCTCGAGAACCTGCTGATGCACCGTGGGATTTTGCAGCGGACAGAGCACCTCGACGCGGCGGTCGAGGTTGCGCGGCATCATGTCGGCGGACGAGATATACACAGCCGCTTTGGTGCTAGGCAGGCCTTGCCCCATGCCGAAGCAATAGACGCGACCGTGTTCCAGGAAGCGGCCGATCACCGATTTCACGCGGATGTTCTCCGACAGGCCGGGCAGGCCGGGCCGCAGGCAGCAGATGCCGCGCACCACGAGCTCGACCGAGACGCCGGCCTGTGAGGCCTCATACAGCGCGTCGATGATGTCGGGGTCGACCAGCGCGTTCATCTTCATCCAGACGACGCCGGGCCGGCCGGCGCGGACATGGACGATCTCGCCATGAATGTGCTCGATGATGCGTTTGCGCAGCGTCAGCGGCGACACCGCCATCTTTTCGATGTCGCTCGGCTCGGCATAGCCGGTGATGTAGTTGAATACGCGCACCGTATCGCGGCCGATGATCGGGTCCGAGGTGAAATAGGAGAGGTCGGTGTAGATGCGCGCGGTCACCGGATGATAATTGCCGGTGCCGGTGTGCACATAGGTGGTGAGATTGCCGCCCTCGCGGCGCACCACCATCGACAGCTTGGCGTGCGTCTTCAGCTCGATGAAGCCGTAGACCACCTGCACGCCGGCGCGCTCGAGGTCGCGGGCCCAGCGGATGTTGGCTTCCTCGTCGAAGCGCGCCTTCAGCTCGATCAGCGCGGTGACCGACTTGCCGGCCTCGGCGGCCTCGGCGAGTGCGCGTACGATCGGCGAGTTGTTCGATGTGCGATACAGCGTCTGCTTGATCGCAACCACGTCGGGATCGCGCGCCGCCTGCTGCAGGAACTGGACCACGACGTCGAAGGATTCATAGGGGTGATGGACCACGAGGTCCTTCTGCCGGATGGCCGCGAAGATGTCGCCGCCATGGTCGCGCACGCGCTCGGGATGGCGCGGCACATAGGGCGGAAATTCGAGGTCGGGGCGATCGAGCCGGGTGAGCTGCGAGAGCTCGTTCATGGCGAGCACGCCATCGACCAGGAACACCTCGTCGTCGGCGGCCGACAGCGCACGCTGCACGAAGATGCGCAATTCCTCCGGCATCTTGGCCTCGATCTCGAGCCGGATCACCGATCCGCGCCGGCGACGCTTGAGCGCGGTCTCGAACAGGCGGACGAGGTCTTCCGCTTCTTCCTCGATTTCCAGCTCGGAGTCCCTGATGATGCGGAACGCACCCTGACCCTTGACGGTGTAGCCGGGGAACAGTCGGCCGATGAACAGGCCGGTGGCCTGTTCAAGCGTGATCAGCCGCACCGGGGCGCCTTCCTTCGACGAGGGAATGCGGATGAACCGGTCGATCTTGCCGGGCATGCGGATCAGCGCGTTCATCGGCTTGCCATCCGCGATCCGCGACAAATGCAGCGCGACGGTGAAGCCGAGATTCGGGATGAACGGGAACGGGTGCGCCGGATCGATGGCGAGCGGCGTCAGCAGCGGGAAGATGTTGTGGAGGAAGTGATCCTCGATCCAGGTCCGCTCGGACTTGGTGACGTCGCGCCCGTCGACGAGCTGGATGCCGACCCCGGACAGGATGGAGCGCAGGTCGCTCCAGATCGCCTGCTGGTCGGAGGCGAGCTGCGACACCGTCTTGTTGATCATGACCAGCTGCTCGGCCGGCAGCAGACCGTCCGGGCTGCGCTCGGAAATGCCCTCGCGGACCTGCGCCTTGATGCCGGCGACGCGGACCATGAAGAATTCGTCGAGGTTATTCGCCGAAATCGACAGAAACCGGACGCGCTCCAGCGCGGGATGGCCGGGATTGACCGATTCCTCGAGCACCCGGCGGTTGAAATGAAGCCATGAGAGCTCGCGATTGATGAATCGCTCGGGGCTCGTCGCGATCGCGGGGAGCGGGGCGAAGTCCGCCTCTTTATCTTTCATTTCAGTAGCTTGTGCCGAGTCCATCAAGTGCTGATCCAATTCGGGGCAGGCGGCGCGGGCGGTCTAGCCGAAGGCCGCACAAACCATGTGATATTGCGATGACGTTTCAATGACATTTGATGTTCCGCCGGCCCCCCGCGTCAAGCCGGGCGGACCGTCAGGCATCGCGCAACAGCTCCGCCGCCAGCGCCCGCGTGACCGGTCGGCCGAGCCGCAGCGCCTCGGTGTCGAGCAATTCGACGGCCTGCCGGACCGCCGCATAGGAACGTTCGATCCGGTTGGTCAAATACGTCACGACCGATTCGTCCACCGTCATCTGGCGGTCGGCGCAGAATTTCAGGACCAGTCCACGAAACACCATGTCGTCGGGCGGCAGCAGCTCCACCGTCGGCACCGCGCGCAGCCGTGAGCGCAGGTCACGCAGCTCGACCTCGAACGCGGACGGGGCAATGCGCGCCGTCATCAGCACGAAGGCCTCGTCCTGCCGCGCGAGATTCATCAGATGGAACATGGCGCGCTCGTCGAACGCGGCGGGCCTCAGATCCTCCACCACCAGCGCGCCGGTGGCGAGCGCGGCGGGCACCGTCTCGGCCGTCAGCGCCCGCGCCGAGGTCGCGCGCGCGCCGGAGAGCTCGGCCCAGATCGCGGCGAGGTGGCTCTTGCCGGAGCCCTCCGGCCCAACCAGCAGCATGATGCGGTTCGGCCAGTCGGGCCAGCGATCGATCAGCGCCAGCGCCGCTTCGTTGGCAGGGCCCTCGAGGAAGTCGTCGCGGGTCAGTTTCTCCTCGTGCGGCAATGCCAAGGCCAATTGACGAGGTTGAACGCTGCCTGCCACGCAAGTCTCCAAAAGCACTTTATTTTAGCATGATCAGTTCGTGGATCACGCTCTACCGGGCTTCGATCGTGCTCATATGCCGCACCCACTCCACGAGGTAGAGCCACACCGAACCCAGCGTAAAGACCGTGACCAGTCCCATCAGGATCAGGTCGTAGGGGTGCGGCTGGAAGCCGAAGCCGAGCGAGGCCAGCACCAGAGCGGCGAACGCGACCTGGGCCACCGTGTTGAGCTTCGACACCATCAGCGGCTTCATTTCAACCGGCTTGTCGAACAACCATGACACGATCACGGCCGTCACGATCATGATGTCGCGCGAGACGACGAGGATCACGATCCAGCGCGGCACGGCGCCCCAGATTCCGAGCGCGACATAGATCGAGACCAGCAGCGCCTTGTCGGCGAGCGGATCGAGCAGGGCGCCGAGTTCGCTGGTCATATTGAAGCGCTTGGCCAGGAAGCCGTCGACCGCGTCAGAGACACCGGCGATCACGAAGATCGTGAAGGCGATCTCCATCTGACTGGAGACGATGGCCCAGACGATCACCGGCACCAGGATGATGCGGGCAAGGGTGATGATGTTCGGAATACTCAACTTGGTCGCTTCCCGGCTAGAAGCCTGATTTTACCCGATATCCGGCTCATTTCAGCAGCGGCCGAATGTTATCTACATAGTATCCTCGCAAGCCACCCGCGAGCCATTGCGCGAGGGCGGAATTCCTCGTAACCAGCCCCTGATCATCTGGAATTGGGCATGACCGAGCGCAAAAACGGGCTCACCTACGCGGATTCGGGCGTCGATATCGACGCCGGCAATCGTCTGGTCGATCTGATCAAGCCGATGGTGCGGGCGACCGCGCGCCCCGGGGCAGACGCCGAGATCGGCGGCTTCGGCGGATTGTTCGACCTCAAGGCCGCCGGCTTCAAAGACCCCGTGCTGGTGGCCGCAACCGACGGCGTCGGCACCAAGCTGAAGATCGCGATCGAGACCAATATCCATGGCGGCATCGGCATCGACCTGGTTGCGATGTCGGTCAACGACCTCGTCGTGCAGGGCGCGGAACCATTGTTCTTCCTCGACTATTTTGCCTGCGGCAAGCTCGACCCCGAGGCCACGGCCGCGATCGTCGCGGGGATCGCGGAAGGCTGCCGCGAATCCGGCTGCGCGTTGATCGGCGGCGAGACCGCCGAGATGCCGGGCCTCTACAAGGACGGCGACTACGACCTCGGCGGCTTTGCCGTCGGCGCAGCCGAGCGCGGCACCTTGCTGCCGAGCGCCGATATCGCTGCAGGCGACGCGGTGATCGGCCTGGCGTCGTCGGGCGTCCACTCCAACGGCTATTCGCTGGTGCGCAAGATCGTCGCGCAATCCGGTCTCGGCTACGATGCGCCGGCGCCATTCTCGCCGGTCATGACGCTCGGCGCCGCGCTGCTGACGCCGACGCGGCTCTATGTGAAATCCTGCCTGCGTGCGATCCGCGACACCGGCGCGGTGAAGGGGCTCGCCCACATTACCGGCGGCGGCTTCACCGACAACATCCCGCGGGTTCTGCCGAAGCATCTCGGCGTCGGCATCGATCTGGCGCGATTGCCGGTGCTGCCGGTGTTCAAATGGCTGTCCGAGCAGGGCGGCATCGCCGAGCTCGAGCTGCTGCGCACGTTCAATTGCGGCATCGGCATGATCGCGATCGTCAAGGCCGACGCCGTCGACCAGGTGACCGAGGCCTTCACCGCCGCGGGCGAGACCGTGGCACTGCTTGGCGAGGTGATCGAGGCCGAAGGCGAGCATGTGGGTGAGCATCGCGTGGTCTATCACGGTCATCTCGACCTCTCGCGATGAAACGCCGTGTCGCCATTCTGATCTCCGGCCGCGGCTCCAACATGGCCGCGCTGATCGATGCCGCCAAGGCGGAGGATTTTCCGGCCGAGATCGCTGTCGTGATCTCCAATCGCGCCAACGCGCCGGGGCTGGAGCGGGCGGCCTCGAGCGGCGTTCCGACCGCCGTGATCGAGAGCAAGCCGTTCGGCAAGGACCGCGCCGCCTTCGAGGCCGTGCTGCAGCGGGCGCTCGACGAGAAGGGCGTCGAGTTGCTCTGCCTCGGCGGCTTCATGCGGCTGTTTACCGCGGACTTCGCGCGGGCCTGGTACGGGCGGATGCTCAACATTCACCCCTCGCTGCTGCCGTGCTTCCCCGGCCTCGATCCGCACGGCCAGGCCTTGCGGGCGGGTGTGAAGCTTTCCGGAGCGACCGTGCATTTCGTGACCCCGGAAACCGATGCCGGCCCGATCGTGATGCAGGGCGCGGTCACCGTGGCCGATGACGACACGCCCGACACGCTGGCGGCGCGCGTGATCACAATCGAGCACCGCATCTATCCCGCCGCGTTGCGGCTGCTCGCCAGCGGCCGGCTGAAGCTGGAAGGCGATCTTTGCCGCACGGTCGACAGCGCCGCATCCGACAGCACGCTGATCGCTCCGGCGACGTAGATCCAGTTCCGTCCCGATGGAATCGGAATGGAACTCTAGATTGTTGTTTTGACGCGTTTTCCTTACGCGAACCGGTATCCGCTTCGTTCGAAAACGCTCTGTCGCCGAGGCACGACAACAAGGCCCCCGGAGCGATGCGGCCGGGGGAAACATCGACATCACGACAGCTTGCGCTGACGCTACCGCCGTTCAGTTCACCTTGAGATTTTCCGCAGACGCCTTGCCGCGGTTCTCCACCAGCTCGTACTCGACCGTCTGGTTTTCGTTGAGCGTGGAAAGGCCGGCGCGTTCGACCGCAGAGATGTGGACGAACACGTCCTTGTCTCCGACGGCCGGTTTGATGAACCCGTAACCCTTGGTTGGGTTGAACCACTTGACGGTACCCTTCGGCATCGCCTCTCTCCCAGTTTAGATACAAAAAAGACGCGGCCACGTTTTGCACGTGCCACGCCACAAGCGGGCTTCCGGGTGTCTGTTCAATTCCCGAGTCTTCAAGTCGGAAGTCTCGTCTCTCGAGGTCTTGGATATCAACATCGCGAAGCGCACAGTCGAACGGCTGCAATCCGATTGTGAAGGGATTGCAACACGAAAATTGCCCCTTAGCAAGGCTGCGGGAGGCCCCCGGAAGGGGTCGCGGTGCCACCGCGACCTGTGGCAGCCGGACAACAGCGCCGGGTGTTCGGCCACTGGCCGATGCCGCGGGACGTTGACGCTTTCTGCGAAGTGCGAACAAATCACGCAGAGCCGGATCGGGCGGCCGCCTATTTCGCGCCGCACGCTGCTCCTGGGGCCTGACCGCATGTGCCGCTTATCGCGCCGTTCGTGCGCAGGACTGACCAGAAGTGCCCGCGTGCGCCTCGCCGGGCTCGTCGTCCTGTTCGCCCTTGCGACGGCCTCACCCGTCTGCGCCCAGACCCCGACACCCACACCAACCCCCACCGCGACGCCCTCACCAACACCCACGCCGACGCCGAGTGTGACGCCGACCCCGACCCCGACGCCAACTCCCACACCGACGCCAATACTCACGCCCACGCCGTCCCCCAGCCCCACGCCGGTCCCGGGCCCGACGCAGACCATGATCAATGCCGACGTCTCGGCGGGCTCGACCGTCACCAATCTCGGCAGCAACTTCCTGGAGCGGCTCAGCAACCAGGCCACCGGCGGCTTCAACCGGATGTCACGCAGCAATCCGGGCGGGGGCGGGGCGTCCGAGAGCACGGATGGTCCGGTGTACCGCAGCTGGGTCGAGGGCTACGGCATCTCGGCGACCAACAGCGCGACCGGCGGCTATCTCGGCGATCGCAGGACCACTTGGGGCGGCGTCGCCGGGATCGGTGCGCGGGTCGCGCCCGGCGTCAACATCGGCTTCTCGATCGACCAGAGCCGCACGATGATTGACGTGCCGCTGGCGCTGCAATCGGCCAGCCTCGATCTGACCCAGTTCGGCTTCAACGCCTCGCTCGACAAGGGACCATGGACCTGGGCGGTGGCGCTGGTGCATGGCTTCGGCAACATCCGTTCCAGCCGCGACACCGGTCTCGGCCTTGCGACCGCGGGCTACAATGCGCGGCTCGACGGCGCGATCAGCGAGCTCGACTACTACATCGACAAGGACCAGAGCCGCCTGATCCCGAAGGGCGCGCTCGAATACGTCCACGCACGGACCGGATCGTACCAGGAGATGGGCGGGCTCGATCCCGTCTCCGTCACCGCGTCGAGCGTCGACCGGATGCGTCTGCTGCTCGGCGCCGAGGTCGGGCACTATTGGATTGTCGACCAGAAGATTCTCGATCTGTCGGCTTACGGCAAGTTCGTCGACAATCTCGTGCAGAACTTCAGCAACACCACGATCAGCCTCGCCGGGCAGAATCTCACGCTGCAAGGCATCGGCGAGAGCCAGTATGGCGCCGACGCCGGCGCGGCCGCGTCGTTGAGCATCACCAACACCGCGCGCATCTACGTGAATTACGACGCCAAGTTCCGCGCCGCCATGCAGTCGCATCAGGGAACGATCGGCTTCGAATACAAGTGGTGAGCTAGTCCCGGTCCACCCGCACCACGCGGCCCTTGTCGATGGCGAGCGCGACCTGGCCGCGCTTCAGCTTGAGTGCGGCTTCGCCGAAAAGCTCGCGCCGCCAGCCGTGCAGGGCGCCGACATCGGCGTTGTCGTCGGCCGCGATCTGCTCGAGATCGTCGACGGTCGCGATCACCTTGCTGGCGACGCCGTGCCGCTCCGAGGTCATGCGCAGCAACACCTTCAACAGCTCGACGGTCGCAGCGCCGTTGGAGTTGTTGCGCGGCTTTTCGAGCTTCGGCAGTGTCGCCTGATCACGCGCCAACCCGCGCTGCACGGCGGCGATGATGTCAGAGCCCCATTTGGAGCGGTCGAAGCCCTTCGGCAGCGAGCGCAGATTGGCGAGCTTCTCCAGCGAGGTCGGCGCATGGGTTGCGATGTCGCCGACCGCATCGTCCTTGAGCACGCGCGAGCGCGGCACGTCGCGGCCCTGCGCCTCCTGCTCGCGCCAGGCCGCGACCTCGATCAGCACCGCGAGCTCGCGCGGCTTGCGGACGCGGGTCTTGAGCCGCTCCCAGGCGCGCTCGGGGTGGAAATCGTAGGTGTTCGGCGAAGTCAGGACGTCCATCTCCTCGCTGACCCAGTCGCTGCGGTCGCGCTGCTTCAGGTCGGCATCCAGCGCTGCGAACACGTCGCGCAGATGGGTCACGTCGGAGACGGCGTAATGCAATTGCTCCCGGCTCAAGGGACGGCGCGACCAATCGGTGAAGCGGTGGGTCTTGTCCGGCCGGTGACCGGTGACGCGGTCGACCAGCGCATCATAAGCGATGCTGTCGCCATAGCCGAGCACCATCGCCGCGACCTGGGTGTCGAAGATCGGATGCGGAATGGTGCCGGAGAGATGCCAGACGATCTCGATGTCCTGCCGCGCCGCGTGAAACACCTTCAGCACGGCTTCATTGGACATCAATTCGAAGAACGGCTTGAGGTCGATGCCAGGGGCCAGCGCGTCGACCACGACGGCTTCGTCCGCGCTCGCCATCTGCACGACGCAGAGCAGCGGATAGTAGGTCGTCTCCCGGAGGAACTCGGTGTCGACGGTGATGACCTGGTGTTTGGCAAGTCGCTCGCAGGCCGCCGCAAGCTCGGAGGTGGTGGTAATCAGATCCATGAACTGTCCATGACGCTTAAAGACACGCGTTCTGCCGAAAGTGCAGCGATGTCAAGGGCGTTGCGGGGATTTTGGCTCTGCATGGCGCGAAGGGCAGGGGATTTTGAGCGGGAACGGGAGGGATTTGAAGGAGATTTCGATCCGGTTGGCCACCAAACGCGCACCGGCCGCCACAATCTCGCGTCGCCTCCGTGAAAACCGCCGAGCATACCCGTCGGCCCGTCGCGGGGACGACACCGAATGTGTGGTTCGGCCTGTGAGCCCTCCATCCGCATTCTCGCGACATGAATAGCCCGAGTCTTTTTGCGCGAGGGGCTCGCGCCGGCAGGCCAATCAGTGATTGAGGGCTTGCCGGGCCTCGGCACCCGGATCGATAGCGGCTTGCGGCAGGCTGGTGTTACGGACGCGCGTGGCCCATCCGAGGCGTGACGCCAGCAGCGTGAGCCTGGTTCTGACATAGTCGTGCGCGGGACGTTCGAGCACGCGCCAGACCAACCACGCCAGCATCACCATCGCGGTTACAACCGTCATGCTCCACAGGATGCGCGGCTCGTCGGGCGCCACCAGAAGCAGGATCACGTAGCCGAGCTGCAAGTGCAGGAGATAGAGCGGATAGGTAATGCCGCCGGCAGCAGCGACGAGAGCGGCCGGCAGCGGCAGCGATTTGATGCGGGTGGCGAGGAACACGATGCCGAGCGAGACGACGCAGATCGCCACGACGGTGCGCGGATCGAAGCTGGCGTGGATATGGACGCCGAGCCGCTCCAGCTTGTGGACCGCCTGGAACGCCGCCGTTCCGAGAGCCAGCGAAAGCAGCCCGTAGAGTCGCGCATCGCGCCGTCCGCGATAATGCTCGTAGATCAAGAGGCCGACGGCGAAGAAGCCGCTGTCGTCGGCGATGAACAGTTTCTCGAAGATCGGCGCATCCAGGGTCAGCTCGTTGGCAAAGGTGATCGCGATCCACGCCACGATAAGCGCATCGATCCGCCGCGGAAAGATACCGAGCGCCAGGAACGTCGCGACCCAGACATAGAACATCACCTCGATCACCAGCGACCAATAGGCGTCGTCCATGTAGGGCTCGCCGAACATGGGCGCGGCGATGCCGAGATTCGCCAGCCATTGCCGCCAGCTCACATCGAAATGCGCGCCGCCCAGCAGCAGCGTGGTGATGAAGGTGAGCGTCATGCAGATCAGGAAGGTGGGGTAGATGCGGCTGAAGCGCGCGATGGCGAACCCGACCGGCGTCCGGCCCTCGGCGGAGTAGGCGATGACGAAGCCGCTGATGGCGAAGAACACGGGCACGCCGAGGAAGCCGTATTGGGCGATCGGGGTGAGAAATGGCATCGCGACTTGCGGAACGCCGTGCGCCGCAGGACCCCAGAAGCCGTAATGATACAGGATGACGCCGCCGACGGCCGCGACCCGCAGCAGGTCCAGCGCGGGAACCCGTGTCGTATCGGGTTGTTGCTTGATGTCCGGCATCGGATTGGTCCCGGGGAATAACCTCTAACGATGGGCCCGAAGTGTGAAGGCAGGCTTAACCCGTTGCGCCGGAACCTGCGTCCCGCTGTGTCAGGATTGCAGCAGCCCGGTGGCGATGCCGGCCACCGCGCTGAGCGCCACGACGACGAGCGGCGGCGCGCGCCATGCGGTGAGCAAGACGAAGCCTGCGAGCGCGATGCCAAAATCGAGCGGGCGCTGGACGCTGCTGGTCCACACGGGATTATAGAGCGCGGCGCCGAGGATGCCGACGACGGCGGCGTTGACGCCGCGCATCATCGCTTGCACATCGGCGCGTTTGCGAAAGCTGCCCCAGAACGGCAGCGCCGCCAGCAGAATCAACGTCCCTGGCAGGAAGATGCCGATCAGGCCTTTGATCGCGCCAGGCACGCCGCCGATGACCGCGCCGAGATAGGCGGCGAAGGTGAACAGCGGCCCCGGCACGGCCTGCGCCGCGCCATAGCCGGTGAGGAAGGCGTCATCACTGATCCAGCCCGGTGTGACCACGGCCTCGCGCAACAGCGGCAGCACGACGTGACCGCCGCCGAACACCAGCGCGCCCGAGCGATAGAAGGCGTCGAACACGGCAACGGCCGGCCAGATCCGCGCGAGCAGCGGCAGGCCGATCAGTAGCGCGATGAACAGCGCGAGCAGTGCAAGACCGACCCGGCGCGACACCGGCATCGCAATATGCGTGGCTCCGTCGGTCTGCGGCGCGGGGCAGAGCCAGAGCCCGGCGAGGGCGCCGAGGATGATCGCGGCGATCTGCCCCACCGATGATGAGCTGACGAGAATGATCAGCGCAGCGACAGTTGCGATCGATGCGCGCTCGCGGTCCGGACACAGCGCGCGCGCCATGCCCCACACAGCCTGTGCCACGATCGCTACCGCGACGAGCTTCAGCCCGTGCACCAGCCCGGTGCCGGCAGGTCCTTGCAGCGCGTTTGCACCGAAGGCGAATAGCACGAGCGCGACTGCCGAGGGCAGCGTGAACCCGGTCCAGGCCGCCAACGCGCCGCGATAGCCGGCGCGCATCAGGCCGATCGAGAAACCGACCTGGCTGCTGGCCGGGCCCGGCAGGAACTGGCAGAGCGCGACGAGATCGGCATAGGCCTGCTCGTCGAGCCAGCGGCGGCGCACCACGAACTCGTCGCGGAAATAGCCGATATGGGCGATCGGCCCGCCGAAGCAGCTCACGCCGAGCTTGAGGAAGATCAGCAGCACCTCGGCGGCGTTGCCTCTGGTCAGATGGTCGGGCGCCATGGTCATGAACGGGAAGTCGTCCTGAGGCTGCAAGTACCTCGACTTGATGTCACGATTTCATGACCTCCGGACGTGCGGTCGAATGACGATAGCTGGAACCGACTCCCGTGCCAACCGTTCACCGTGATCCGGACAAACTGGGCCGTGACGCGGAGTGTCAGATGGCGGATTTGGTCGAACTGAATCGCAGATCGGTGACCGCCGTGATCGCCGGATTGGCGACCACGACGGGCCTGCTCCTGCCATCATCGCTCGCGGCGCGGTCCCGGCGCGAGAAGGCCGAGGAGGAAGCCGAAGTCACGCCGCCGGAAGACCTGATGCGCGAACATGGCGTGCTGGATCGGCTGCTGCTGGTCTACGAGGCCGGGCTGCGCAAGTTCGACGCCGGCGAGGATTACGATCCCGCGATCATCACATCTGCCGCCGGGATCGTGCGCGACTTCATCGAGAACTACCACGAGAAGTCGGAAGAGGAGGCGGTGTTTCCACGATTCAAGAAGGCCGGAAAGCTGGTGCCTCTGGTGGACACGCTGCTGGCGCAGCATCAGGCCGGACGGCGCGTGACCGCGAAGATCCTGCAGACGGCGCCCGGCAGCCGCAAGGATGGCGATGATCGGCGCCAGCTCGTCGGCTCGATCCATTCATTCATCGCGATGTACCGTCCCCACGCGGCGCGGGAGGATACCGACCTGTTCCCGATGCTTAGAGGCCTGGTCTCGGTGCATGAATACGACGCGATGGCCGAAGACTTCGAACGCAAGGAGCATCGATTGTTCGGTGGCGACGGGTTCGGGATGATGGTGAAGCGCGTGGCTGATCTGGAGCGGCAGATCGGGATCGACGACCTGGCGCGGTTTACGCCTGCTTGAGCGGGATTCGGCTCTCGCGGGTGCCTTCCGCGTTCACTCGTAGCGCATCCTCTTCGACGGCCGTCGTGCGGCCGGCATCGCGAGCACAACGAGGCATAGCGCAATCATCGCCATTCCCATGAATTCAAATGCAAACGCGTCCACGGGCCATTCTCCCCCAAAGAAACAGTCAGAAACCGTTAGACTTGTTCGGGGTTCGTTGACGACTTGTTAAACCTTATGGTTACCGCCGCAGGCCTCACGGCATGGTGGAAGGTGAGTTAATGCTCACGAGAGGCGCGAAGGACCGGCGATCTGCGCAATCAGCCGTCATTGCGAGGAGCAACAGCGACGAAGCAATCCATGCGTCCGCACAAGCGGAACTATGGATTGCTTCGCTTCGCTCGCAATGACGCGGATGCTACGTCCCGCAGAACGTCTGCGTCACGCGCTGCTCGGGCAGCGGAGGTTCCGTGTAAGCCGCATACTCCGGCTGGTCCTCGTACGGCTTCGCCAGCACCGTCAGCAATTCCTCGAACGGCGCGTAGTCGTCATTGTTGGTGGCAGCCGCGATCACGGCCTCGACGCGGTGGTTGCGCGGAATGAAGGCCGGGTTGACGGCGTGCATCGCGGCCTTGCGCTCGGCCGGCGTTTGCGGCTCCAGTGCGAGGCGCACCCGCCAGCGGCCGGCCCATTCGTCGAATGCAGACGGCTCGGTGAACTGGGCGCGGACGTCGGCTGTGTCATCGGCTGCGGCGTCGCCGAACTGGCGGAAGGTCAGCGTGAAGTCGGCCTCGTTCTTGGCCATCGCGTCGAGCAGGTCCTGGATCAGCGCCTCGTCGCCGTCGCGCGCGGTGAACAGGCCGATCTTGCGACGCAGCCCGGAATTATAGGCGGTCGTGAATTCTTGCGGGAATTCGCCGAGGATCGCCTGCGCCTGCTCGATCGCCTTCTCCTTGTCGTCCGCAAGCAGCGGCAACAGGCATTCGGCGAGCCGGGTCAGATTCCACAGCGCGATGCGCGGCTGGTTGGCATAGGCGTAGCGGCCCATCTCGTCGATCGAGGAGAACACCTGCGCGGGGTTGTAGGCATCGAGGAAGGCGCAGGGGCCGTAATCGATGGTCTCGCCGGAGATCGAGGTGTTGTCGGTGTTCATGACGCCGTGGATGAAGCCGACCAGCAGCCAGCGCGAAACGAGGTTTGCCTGCCGTGCCACGACGGACGCGAGCAGGGCGTGGTAGGGCTGATCGGCGCCCTTCAGGTCGGGATAGTGCCTCGCGATCACATGGTCGGCCAGCGCACGCACGCCCTCGGTGTCGCCGCGGGCGGCGAAGAACTGGAAAGTGCCGACGCGGATGTGGCTCGACGCGACACGGGTCAGCACCGCGCCGGGGAGCGCGGTCTCGCGCATCACGGGCTCGCCGGTGACGACGGCGGCGAGGGAGCGAGTGGTCGGAATGCCCAGGGCGAACATCGCCTCGCTGACGATGTATTCGCGCAAGACGGGACCGAGTGCCGCGCGGCCGTCGCCGCGGCGGGAGAACGGGGTCGGGCCACTTCCCTTGAGCTGGATGTCGCGGCGAACGCCGTCCTTGTCGATGACCTCGCCAAGCAGGATGGCGCGGCCGTCGCCGAGCTGCGGGACGAAGTGCCCGAACTGGTGGCCGGCATAGGCCATCGCGATCGGGTCGGCGCCGTCGGGCACGCGTTTTCCGGCGAGGATCTCGGCGCCCTCGGGCGTCGACAGCAGGTCCGGATCGAGGCCGAGCTGGACGGCCAGCGGCCGGTTCAGCTTGATCAGCCGGGGGGAGGCGACCGGGGTCGGCGCGACCCGGGCGAAGAAGTTCGCCGGCAGGGCGGAGTAGGTGTTCTGGAACGGGAAATGGACGGTCATGACCGAAAGATAGGCCTCGGGGGCGAATAGGCAAACGCTCAGCGGCGAGGGCCGCGAAAATGTGCGGTTTCGGGCCAAAACCGGCCGTTCCCTTGGTTGCCGCACCGGGCAGGCTCGGGTAAACCCTCCGCAACTTCGGCACCGGCCGTCAGGCCCCGCCGATTCTCCTCCGACATCAGTTTTTGGAACGACTATGCATCGCTACCGGTCACACACATGCGGCGCGCTCCGAGAGAGCGATATCGACCAGACGGCCCGGCTGTCCGGCTGGGTCCACCGTGTCCGCGACCATGGCGGCGTGCTGTTCGTCGATTTACGCGACCATTACGGCATCACCCAATGCGTGGCCGACCCGGACTCGCCGGCGTTCGCCGAGGTCGAGAAGTTCCGCTCGGAATGGGTAGTGCGGATCGACGGCAAGGTGCGCCGCCGTCCCGCCGGCACCGACAATCCGGAGCTGCCGACCGGCCTGATCGAGATCTACATCAAGGAAATCGAGGTGCTGGGCCCGGCGGCCGAGCTACCGCTGCCGGTGTTCGGCGAGCAGGAATATCCTGAAGATATCAGGCTCAAATACCGCTTCCTCGACCTGCGTCGCGAGAAGCTGCACCAGAACATCATGACCCGCGGCGCGGTGGTCGATTCCATGCGCAAGCGGATGAAGGAGCAGGGCTTCTTCGAATTCCAGACCCCGATCCTGACGGCGTCCTCGCCGGAAGGGGCGCGCGACTTCCTGGTGCCCTCGCGCATCCATCCCGGCAAGTTCTACGCGCTGCCGCAGGCGCCGCAGCAATACAAGCAGCTGCTGATGATGTCGGGCTTCGACCGCTACTTCCAGATCGCGCCGTGTTTCCGCGACGAGGACCCGCGCGCCGACCGCTTACCCGGAGAGTTCTATCAGCTCGACGTCGAGATGAGCTTTGTCACGCAAGACGATGTTTTTGCTGCGATGGAGCCGGTCATCACGGGCGTGTTCGAGGACTTTGCCAAGGGCAAGCCGGTGACGAAGAACTGGCCGCGCATTCCCTTTGCCGAGGCGGTGCGCAAATACGGCTCGGACAAGCCGGACCTGCGCAACAAGATCGTGATGCAGGAGGTCTCCGAGCACTTCCGCGGCTCCGGCTTCAAGGTGTTCGCGCGGATGCTGGAAGACCCAAAGAACCAAGTCTGGGCGATTCCCGGCACCGGCGGTGGCTCACGCGCCTTCTGCGACCGCATGAACTCGTGGGCGCAGGGCGAAGGCCAGCCCGGCCTCGGCTACATCATGTGGCGCGAGGGCGGCGAGGGTGCGGGGCCGCTCGCGAACAACATCGGACCAGAACGGACCGCTGCGATCCGCGATCAGCTTGGCCTCAAGGAGGGCGATGCCGCGTTCTTCGTCGCCGGCGATCCCGAGAAATTCTGGAAGTTCGCAGGCCTCGCCCGCACCAAGCTCGGCGAGGAGCTGAACCTGATCGACAAGGACCGGTTCGAGCTTGCCTGGATCGTCGACTTCCCGATGTACGAGTATGACGAGGAGAACAAGAAGGTCGACTTCTCGCACAACCCGTTCTCGATGCCACAGGGCGGCCTCGACGCGCTGAAGGGCCAGGATCCGCTGACCATCAAGGCGTTCCAGTACGACATCGCCTGCAACGGCTACGAGATCGCCTCCGGCGGCATCCGCAACCACAAGCCGGAAGCGATGGTGAAGGCGTTCGAGATCGCGGGCTATGGCGAGCAGGAAGTGATCGACCGCTTCGGCGGCATGTACCGTGCCTTCCAGTACGGTGCACCGCCGCATGGTGGTATGGCAGCCGGGCTCGACCGCATTGTCATGCTGCTCTGCGGCACGAACAATTTGCGCGAGATCTCGCTGTTCCCGATGAACCAGCAGGCCATGGACCTCTTGATGGGCGCGCCGTCGGAAGCCTCGCCGAAGCAGTTGCGCGAGCTTCATATCCGGACCAATCTGCCGCAGAAATAGCGGGTGCATGTCCTGATGGCCGCAGCCATCAGGACCATGGCTCGACAATATCAACGGGATGACGCTTCGAAACGAACGTCATCCCGCTTTTGCCTCAAGTCTCTTAGGTCCGGCCACCGGATGCCAGTCCGGGGCCGAGGGGGGAGTTAATGTCGTCATCGTCTGAAGAACTCCACAACGCGGCGCTCGCCTATCACCGCCTGCCGCGGCCGGGCAAACTCGAGATCCAGGCCACCAAGCCGCTCGCCAACCAGCGCGACCTGGCGCTGGCCTATTCGCCCGGCGTCGCCGCCGCCTGCACCGAGATCGCCAACAACCCGGCCGATGCCGCTTTGTATACCGCCCGCGCCAATCTGGTGGCGGTGGTCAGTAATGGCACCGCGGTGCTTGGGCTTGGCAATATCGGACCGTTGGCCTCGAAGCCCGTCATGGAAGGCAAGGCGGTGCTGTTCAAGAAGTTCGCCGGCATCGACGTGTTCGACATCGAGATCAAGGCGGACACCATCGAACGCGTGGTCGAGACGGTGGCGGCGCTGGAGCCGACCTTCGGCGGCATCAACCTCGAAGACATCCGCGGACCGGAGTGCTTCGAGATCGAGGCCCAGCTCAAGGAGCGGATGAAGATCCCGGTGTTCCATGACGACCAGCATGGCACCGCCATCATCGTCGCGGCCGCGATCACCAACGGCCTGCTGCTGAACGGCAAGAAGCTGTCGGACGTCAAGATCGTCTGCTCCGGCGCGGGTGCTGCCGCCATCGCAACGCTCAATCTGCTGGTCTCGATGGGGGCCCAGCGTAAGAACATCTGGGTCTGCGACATCGACGGCGTGGTCTATGAGGGCCGCAACACCACGATGGACCGCTGGAAGGCGGTCTATACCCAGACCACCGATGCGCGGGTGCTGGCCGACGTCATTCCGGGCGCGGATATCTTCATCGGCCTGTCGGCGCCGGGCGTGCTGAAGCCCGAGATGGTCAAGCAGATGGGCGACCACCCGCTGGTGATGGCGCTCGCCAATCCGGTGCCGGAGATCATGCCGGACGAGGCGCGGCTGGCCCGTCCCGACGCGATGATCTGCACCGGACGCTCGGACTTCCCGAACCAGGTCAACAACGTCCTGTGCTTCCCCTTCATCTTCCGCGGCGCGCTCGATGTCGGCGCGACTGCGATCAACGAGGCCATGAAGCATGCCGCGGTCGACGCCATCGCGCAGCTCGCGCGCGATCCGCCGTCGGACGCGGTCGCCCATGGCTTCGACACCGGCGAGACCCAGGGTTTTGGCCCGGGCTCGCTGATCCCGAGCCCGTTCGATCCACGCCTGATCCTGCGCATCGCACCCGCGGTGGCCAAGGCCGCCATGGAGTCGGGCGTGGCGACCCGGCCGATCACCAATTTCGACGAATATTGCGCCGAGCTGCAGCGCTACGCATTCCGTTCCGGCCTGACCATGAAGCCGGTGTTCGCCAAGGCGAAGGCCCAGCCGGTGCGGGTGATCTACGCCGAGGGTGAGGACGAGCGCATTCTGCGCGCCACCCAGGTGGTGCTCGAGGAGAAGCTGGCGCGCCCGATCCTGGTCGGCCGTCCGGCCGTGGTCGAGACAAGGATCAAGCGCTTCGGCCTCGCTATCAAGGCCGGCCGCGATTTCGACCTCGTCAATCCCGAGGACGATCCACGCTACCGCTCCTATGTGCAGTCCTATATCGACGTCGCTGGCCGGCGCGGTGTCACGCCTGAGGCGGCGCGCACGGTGGTCCGCACCAACAACACCGTCATCGCGGCGCTTGCGGTGTCGCGCGGCGAGGCCGACGCCATGCTGTGCGGGGTCGAGGGCCGCTACATGAGCCATTTGCGTCATGTTCGCGACATCATCGGCTTCCAGCAGGGGATCAGCGACTATGCAGCGTTGGCGCTGCTGATCACGTCGACGGGCGCCTATTTCATCGCCGATACCCAGGTGCGGCCGAATCCGAGCGCGGAGGAGCTCGCCGAAGTGGCCTCGCTGGCCGCGATCCATGCCCAGCGCTTCGCCTTCAAGCCTAAGATCGCCTTCGTGTCGCATTCCGACTTCGGCAGCTACGAGACGGACTCCGCGCGCAAGATGCGCCGGGCGACCCAGCTCCTGAAGGAGCGCCATCCGGAGATCGAGGCCGACGGCGAAATGCAGGCGGACACCGCGCTGTCAGGCATCGCGCGCAAGCTGGTGCTGCCGCAGTCGCGGCTGGAGGGCGACGCCAACATCCTGATGATGCCGACGCTGGATGCGGCCAACATCGCCTACCAGACCATCAAGGTGCTGGCCAACGCATTGCCGGTCGGCCCGATCCTGATCGGACCGGCGCGCCCGGCACATATCCTCACCCCCGGCGTGACGGCGCGCGGCGTGCTCAACATGACCGCGGTCGCAGCTGTCGAAGCCCAGGAGCGGGCCGGCCGCGCGCAGCCGACACTGTTCGGTTAAGCAGGTCGTGTAAAACGGATTCGATTTGATCGAGACAGGCGGAACGACCATACTCGTTTCGCCTGTTCGTCCGATTTCTGCCACCCGGTGAGGCCGACCCATGCCAGCGCTGATTACCTTCGGGCGAGTGTTGTTCGCTGTGCTGTTCCTCTATTCAGGCGCGACCAAGCTGTTCGGCATCCAGGTGACGGCGGACCTGCTGACGGCCAAGGTGGCCATTCCCGCTGTCATCGCACCCTATACGCAGCAGATCGAAGCCTTCGTCGGCATGCCGTTCATGCAGGTGCTCGCGATCGCAACCGGCGTGTTCGAGATCCTTGCAGGCCTGATGATCGCGGTGAACGTGCTGGCGCGGTTCTTCGCGATCCTCCTGATCATCTACATCTGCTGTGTGACCTTCTACTTCCACGACTTCTGGAATCAGCCGGCGCCCGACAACGCCAAGACCTTGATTGATGCGCTGAAGAACCTTGCGCTGATCGGCGCGCTGTTCGTCATCGCCGGCTACGGCCGCGGTCCGCGCCGCGACGAGCCGGCCTACGGCGACGTGTAGGCGATCATCCTGCGGATCGCCTTCGCCTTCAGACCACCCGCCGCCACGGCGTGACGCTCACATGGTGCTCGGCGTCGATTAGTTGCGGCTCGCCGGCTATGAGGCCGTGCGCCGACAGCACCTGCTGCGGGGTTAAGGCCGGGACGCCGGGAAAGCACGGCTCGCCGTCGGGGATGTGGACGCGTGGCGCGACCGAGAGCCAGAACGTGTCGTAGCGGTCCATGAACATGCCGAACACGTCGGGGCCGCCGATGATCGCGGCCGTGCCCGAACTGACGCCGGCCTCGCGGCTCGCCGTCTCGAACGAGCAGCCGGCCGGATTCCACAGCAGCGCCTTCGGATTGGACGGGGCCGGCGCGGTCGTCGCAACCTTGCGGGTCACGATGAGCCGCCGGCGCCTCGGCGCATTCGGCTGCTCCTCCCCGGAGTGGCGGCCATGCACGACGAGGTCGGCATGGTCGAGCGCTGAGGTGAAGAACTGCTTGTCGCCCTCGATCTTGAGATCGTCGGGCATCACGTTATGCGCATTCGCCAGCCGGCCATCGGCGGAGACGATGACGTAACCCTCGATACGCAACCCGGACACAGCCTTGATGGTCCGTATCAGCCGCTTACTGGTTCACGGTGGTGACGACGCTGTCCACCGGCCGCGAGCTCACCGTCGGCAGCTGGACGTCCTTGGCGAGCTCCTGCTCATATTGCGGCAGCACGGTCGCCGGGAATTTGGCGCGCATCGCGACCACCTTGTAGCCGCCGGCCTTCAGCTGCTGCAGCAACGTGGGTAGGGCTTCGGCGGTGTGCTTCTGGAAGTCGTGCATCAGGATGATGCCCTTGCCGAGCTTGCCGAGCTTTTTCATCACGTTGTCGATCACCTGTTGCGGGTTCTTCGACTTGAAGTCGAAGGAGTCGAGGTCACAGGAGAAGATCGCGATGTTGCGGGTGCCGAGATAGGTCACCATCTGCGGCGGGTGCTGGAGTGCCGGGAAGCGGAAGAATGGCGCGGGCGAGACCTCGAGCGCCCATTTGACCGCAGCCAATCCGCGCTCGATCTCATCCTTCCTCTGATCGTCGGTCAGCTTCTTGTTGCTCTGATTCTCGTGCGACCAGGTGTGCGAACCGACGGTGTGGCCGGCCGCATAGACCTGGCGCAGGATTTCGGGATGGTAGGTCGCGTGCTTGCCGATCGGGAAGAAGACGCCGGTGGTGCATTCGTCGGCGAGTGCCTTCAGCACCGCCGGCGTATTCACCGGCCACGGACCGTCGTCGAAGGTCAGCACCACTTCGTGATCGCGTAGGAAGTCGAGCTGCTTGAAATGCTCGAAGCCGAAGCCCGGACCACCCGTGGTGTCGATCTCGACGGTGCGGGCGACGCCCAGCGCGTTCGGATTGTTGCAGGCGGCGCGCGCCGGTTGCGGCGGTTGCTGCGGCGGAATGGGCGCTGCCGCTGCGGCAGGCGCGGGGGCCGCCGCTTGCGGGGCCGCCGCGGCCGGTGCCGCAGCGCCTTTGGCCGGAGGCGTCTGCGACCACGCCGCGCTCGAGGCGAGCAATGACAGCGTACCTGCGAAGATCAGTCCTGCCGTGATGCGCATAGCGCGTGTCCCTTGCTAATGTCGTTCCCGGCGCTGGCCTTTTTTGCCGTGGCCGGCGCCGCTTTCCGCTCCTACCGATAGTACCCTAGATGGGTCGGCGGCGCCAAGGCAACGGAAGTCGCGGCTTCCGGTCCGAATCCGGCCTGGAGAGGTTAATTCCGGGGATTACCGCTCGCGTCAGGCCGCTGCCAGCGTCCGCGCGATCGCGGTCCTGATTCGCGTGTCTGCGGGCGCAACCTGCTCGGAGAAGACGTCGGCGATATAAGAGCCCCGGATTGCGCTGCGCTCCATCCGGACTTCTGTAACGGGCGCTTACATTTGCCTTAACGCAACGGCACGATGAAGTCGGTGCCTTCGCCGGTCTCGCCCTGGTTCACACCGAGGTCGGAGACGATGATGGATGCGCCGGTGCCGAGCGCCTCGGAGATTCGCGCCATCGCATCGGCAGGGATCGTGATGCGGTCGAGCGCTTCGGCGGGGCTATCCGGCGGCGGCCTGGCTTCAACGGGCGCAGCGACCGCGGCCTTGCGGCGACGCGCGGGGTGATCCTCGTCGTCGACACGCGCGGCGTTGCGGACCGGCAGCGTAACCACCGACCAGTGCAGCTGGTTCGGATCGGTCTTGTCCGCTTCCGCGGTGAACACGTGGGTGCCGAGCGGCCGGTCGCTCGGCGTGATCGTCACCGCAACGTCGAACAGCGGCTCGAAATTCTGCCGGACATAGAGCTTGGAATCCTTGCGGCTGATGAATACCGCGATCTGGCCGGCGTGCTTGGACAGATCGGCCTTGGCGAGGCCGGGCAGCCGCGCCGGATCCTTCTTCGCATCAGGCGCGTCGGCGGCCTTCGCGGGCTCGGCGGGCTTTTCAGCGGCCTTGTCAGTACTCTTGGCCGTATCAGCCGGCACGGCATCCGGCTTGGACGCGTCAGCCTTCGACGCGTCAGCCTTGGGCGCGTCAGCCTTGGCTTCGACCATCACGTGCTCGCTGGTGGAGCCCTCGGTCTTGGCTCCGTCAATGCTGGCGGTCACGGAGACATCGCTATCCGTTGTGCTGCTCGTGGCGTTGACTGCGCCAACGGCACCCTTCGCGGTATCGTCGGAAGCGTCGGCGACGGCGCTACCTGACGCATCCGAGAGCGTCGCCGCTGCGCTGACTGAGGGCATCGCGCCGCTGGCGTCGGCGGTGTGGGTGTTGTCGCGCAGCGAGGCGGGCGGCTCGACATGGCCGACGGTGGAGCGCAGTTCGAGGCTGGTCTCCGGCTTCTCCGCGCCCTTGTCGGTCTTCACGCCCATCGGCGCATCGAGCTTGAGGATGTCGTCGGCGACCGGCTGAGGGGTGACCTTCTGCGTCACCAGCAGCGGATGCGAGAAGCTCTCCGGCGTCATCGTGCCAGGTGTCACCACGACGCGCGCGCCCATCCGGGTCCAGTTGTACATCTTGACCGCAAACGCCGCCGGCATGCGGATGCAGCCATGCGACGCCGGATAACCCGGCAGCACGCCGGCATGCATGGCAACGCCCGACCAGGTGATGCGCTGCATGAACGGCATCGGCGCGCCGCTATAGATGTTGGAGCGGTGGAATTTCTGCTTCTGGATGACGCTGAACAGACCCATCGGGGTCGCATGGCCCTTCATGCCCGTCGATACCGGGCTTTCGGCGAACAGGCCGTTGGAGTCGTAGATCCGGACCTTCTGCTGGTCGATCGAGATCGCGATGATCACGGCGCCCTGCGGTTTGCCGCCGGCTTCCTTCTCGCGCGCGGCCTCCTTTTGGGCGTCCTTCCTGGTCTTGGCTTGCGTGTGCCGCGCCTTCTGCCGGTGCGGCAGCGGCGCGGGCGCTGGCTCGGCCTGGCCGTAATAGCCGGCGTCGGGTCCGTTCCAGTAGTAAAGGGCTGCATCGGCCTGCGAGGACACGCCGACCGTGCCGGCCGCGGTCAAAAGCGCAAACTGCCAAAACCGCTCATTCGCAAAATCAAAAATCGAAATCCGACGTCCGCTGGCGCGCATATTCCGAATCCCAGTCCAAGGTAATGTGTTGGTTGTCGCAGACGTGAAACACGTTCACCAGTACAAGCGCTCTGACCCTTCCGTGATCCCGTGTTTTTCGCGAAAAGCGTAACAAAAAAGCCTCACATAAGGTTAAAGCGGCGCTCTCTTCACCGATCTGTTAGCGCCTTCCGGCGCGGCGTTTGCGGAACTAGATAGGCGGAGCCCATCCGCGGAGACCTCTATGACATCCCTGACCTCGAGAACTGTGAGCTTGTGTGACGTGCGAGAATTCTCTCGATGGTCATGCGCAGCGTTGCTTCTGGTGCTGGCTTTCGTCCAGGCAGGCCCCGCGGCTGCCGCCGACGATCCTGACCTGATCTTCCGCCGCTCGACCGTATTCAAATGGCTGAGCCCCAACGACAAGCTCGCGACCTATGGCGTCGACGATCCCGAGGTCGAGGGCGTCGCCTGTCACTTCACGGTGCCGGAGAAGGGTGGCTTCAAGGGCTGGATCGGCGTCGCCGAGGAAGTCTCTGATATTTCGCTGGCTTGCCGGCAGATCGGACCGATCCGCTTCAAGGACAAGATGGGCCAGGGCGACGACATGTTCCGCCAGCGCCGCTCGCTGTTCTTCAAGAAGATGCAGATTGTGCGCGGCTGCGACGCCAAGCGCAACGTGCTGGTCTACATGGTCTATTCGGACAAGCTGATCGACGGCTCGCCGAAGAACTCCACCTCGTCGGTCCCGATCATGCCCTGGGGCGCAAGCGATGCCACCGTGCAGAAGTGCGGTGACTTCATTCAGTAGGCAGCGCAAGTTCTCGAAATATCAAAGGCTTGTACTGCGAATCTGATGCGGCCGCCGAGCTAGAGCTAGCGCTGGCCGAACTGCTTTGCGCGGAAGTCGAAGCCGGGCCGCTCGGGCTGCACCTTCGAGTCGCGGCAACCGATCAGGCGGACCAGCTTCTGCGGCGCGCATTCATTGTCGCCCATCACATAGGCGCCCTGTTGCGGCATCGCGCCCGCCATCTGCTGCTGACCCGGCTTGCGGGTCGTGGATTCATTGCCAACGCCGATGTTGCCATTGCCCACGACTGACATCCTCCGCTGAATTGGGGTTACCACAACGTGCCATCACCTGGATGGTTTCACGCCGTCAGCGTTAGTCGGCGGGAACCCCAGCGCGGTTCACCGCTACTCTTGCTGGTGCTCAAGCCTCTCTCAGCAGAGGAATGTTAAGAAACCCGCAGTCGCAAGCTCCTTCCACGCCGGAACCTGCGCGCTCGTGGCGAAGTGACCGATGCGGCCGGCGCAGGTAGCATCACTGAAATCCTTGGCCTTTTCGCGCCAATGTTTCGTGGGCCAGGTTCCGACGAAACAATTCCCGGGCCCACGAAACCATTTTCCGCTTTTTGCGCAGAACTCCGGAAACGCCCGTTGGTTATCAAACTGCCAACGAAACGGCGGCCACGCCGACAAGAGATACCGGAGACAGTCAAATGCGGACCATGAGCTTCATCCTCGCCTTTGCCTTCGTGATGGCCGGTTCGTCGCTGGCTGGTACCGCCGATCACGGTCTGCCCGGGATCGGGACCTTCTCCTACAACGGTTCGCCGGTGCATACTGGTGCGCCGATCGTGATGGCGGCGAACTGACCGCGACAAGCCAATCAAAGAAACTGCCGGTAAAGGCCTCGCATGTTGCTCCGTATCCTTCCCGCCGCGATGTTGGCGTCTCTCGCCCTCCTAAGTCCGGCCACAGCCCAATCGCAGCTCCCTCTCGAATCCATGCAGTTGCGCTCCCTGTTCAGGGCGCCTGATGCGCGCGAGGAGTTCGTGCGTCAATGCGTGCCCCACATGGTCGGGCGCTGGGCCCATCCTGAGGCCGTCTGCGGTTGCCTGCATGACCACGCTGCGGCGACCATCGAGGACAGCGACCTGCGCCAGGCCGTGTTGCGCGGCATCAGCGAGACCGGCGTGCCCACCATCGAGACCGCCTGGGTTCCGGCGTCCAAGCAGTCGGAGATCGGCCCGACCTTCACCAAGATCGCCAAGCCGACGCTGCAATGCATGTTCGAGCCGGCGACGAACTGAGCCGCGCACTCTCAGCCGATGATGACGGAGGCGCCTCGCAAATGCGGGGCGTTCTACTTTCTGGCGAACCGCGGCACGCAGGTGATGGTCCGCACCACGCCGTTCTGGTTCAGCTGCGACCCCGTTACCTGCTTGATCTTCCCGGCCGGGCAGGATCCGTCATCGACCAGCACGCGCTGACCGACCCGCAGATCCACGACATCGCGCTCATGTGAGACGGCCTGTGCCTGTTGCGCAGCGGCGGGCAGGGCGGTCGCAATCAGTGCAAGGGCGCCGAGCAGAGGACGCAAAACGTGGCGATGGAAGGACATCCCGAATCTCCGTGCCGATGCAAAGTGAACGGCGCGACGATAGTCAGGCCGCACCGATTCTGACAGAGCGCCGCGCCTTGCGCCTGGCACGCAGCGCCGTCAGCGACGCCCTCGCCAGTCGTTTCGCCGACGCGACCAGTTGCGGAACCGGATGGCCGGAGAAGCCGAGCACGAATCCGGGCAGGGCACGCGCTCGATGATAGGTCTCGGCGAGCAGCCAGCCGCCGACTCCGGCTTCGGCTTTTGCGTCCGCCGCAACGGCCACATCGGTCGACGGATCGAGCCGCGCCACCAGATGCAGGCCCTGCGAGGGCACCGGCACCGTGAGCTCGCCCTCGGAGGCTGTCGCAAGCGTCGATGCCAGCACGTCGCGCGCCTCGCGATAGAGCTTGCGCGATTTGCGCAAGTTTGCCGCGAAGGCGCCGGAGTTCAGCATGTCGGCGACTGCGCCTTCCAGCAGCGTGCCGGGGAACCGGTCGAGTGCGGCGCGTGCCGCAGTGACCGGACCGATCAGTCGCTCGGGCAGGGCGCAGTAGCCGATGCGCAATCCCGGGAACAGCGTCTTGGCGAAGGTGCCCATGTAGATCACGCGGCGCAGATGATCGATACCGGCAAGCGACAACAGCGGCGCGCCGTCATAGCGGAATTCGCTGTCGTAATCGTCCTCGAACACGAAGGCGCCCGCGTCCTTCGCCCAGTCGAGCAGCTCGAGCCGGCGCGGCATCGACATCTGCACCCCGAGCGGGAACTGGTGCGAGGGTGTGACATAGGCCGCGCGCGCCGAGGGCGCCGCGCTACGTCCCTTGGCGACCAGCATGCCTGAGGCGTCGACCGGCACCGGCACGGGGCGATAGCCGCAATGCTCGATCGCGCCCCGCGCGGCGGGATAGCCGGGATCCTCGCACCAGACCTGGTCGCCGGCCTTCAGGATCGCGCTGAGCACGATGCGCAGCGCATGCAGCGTGCCTGATGCCAGCATGATCTGATCGGGGTCGCAGCGCAGCCCGCGCGCCGACAGCAGATGATCTGATATCGCGGCGCGCAGTTCGCGATTGCCCCTGGGGTCGCCGTAATGCAGGTGCTCGGGCCCGAAGGCGCGCAGGCGGCGGCCGGCAAAGGCGCGGAAGCGTTGCAGGGCGCGCTCGTCGATATGGGTGCAGCCGAGCGACAGCGCGCTGTGCTGGGGTGGCTCGACCGCGATTTTCGCGCGTCGCGGTGTTGCGGCCTGCTCCGGAATCCGCGCGGCGACGAAGGTGCCGGAACCTGTCGTTGCGACCGCAAAGCCGTCGGCGATCAACCGTTCATAGGCCGTGGTGACGGCGTTGCGGCGAAAGCCTGATTGTTTGGCGAGTGCGCGCGACGGCGGCAGCGGCTCGCCGGGCTTCACGATGCCGCCGACGATGGCATGGCACAGCGCCTGGTAGAGCCGCTGCTGCGAGGCCGCGCCCGGTGTGATGTGGGGTCCTGCGAAATCCAGCGTCAGCTCGGGCTTGCGCGCCTTCGGTAAATTGGTCGGAATTTTTCGCATGGAATTGGCACTATCGCAGACCAAATTGGCCGCTACAACTGCCTTCAGATTCCAATTTCCCGCGAGGCATTGCCGTGACCGAAGGTGCGTCCACTCCCTCCTATCCCATGTCGTCCCGCAACCGGGTGAAGCGCCGCCACGACCGCGGCTTCTACGACCATGCGACCGTGCACAAGATTCTCGACGCCTCGATGATGTGCCACGTTTCGTATGTGATCGACGGCCAGCCTTACTGCACGCCGACCTTCTTCTGGCGCGAAGGTACGAAACTCTATTGGCACGGCTCGAGCGCGAGCCGGATGCTGGAGCACCAGTCGGAGGGCCAGCGCGTCTGCCTGACAGTCGCCCATCTCGACAGCCTGGTCCTGGCGCGCTGCGGCTTCAACCACTCCGCCGACTATCGCGCGGTGATGGCGTTCGGCACCGCCTATCTCGTCACCGATCCGGACGAGAAGGAACGCGCTGTTGTCGCGATGGTCGACCGCTTCTTTCCCGATCGCACTGCCAGCTTGCGGCCAAGCAACAAGCAGGAGATCAAGGCGACCTCGTTCATCGCGATGGAGATCGAGGAGGCGTCGGCCAAGATTCGCGCCAAAGGCGTTGCCGATGACGACGAGGATTACGCATTGCCGATCTATGCCGAGCGTATCCCGGTACGCACCGTCGTCGGCGCGCCCGAACCCTGTCCGCGCCTGCTCGACGGCGTGACGCGACCATCCTCCCTCGACGGCTATTCCGAAGGCCGTCTGCTCGATGATGCACTGCGCGATGCCTATTTTGTGCAGTACCCGGCCGGCTGAAATTGGGTTACGGTCGAGCTCCCGCCTTGTGAAATCCCCGACCGGAGCTGCCAGATGACTGCCGATGTTCAACAACGAATCCTTGATGCCGTTGATGCCGGCTTCGATGCGCAGCTCAAGACCACGCAGGCCTTCGTCGCGATCCCCTCGACCCGCGGCGCGGAGGGCCCGTGCCAGGACATGATCGGCGACCTCCTGCGCGAGCGCGGCTATGAGGTCGACGACTGGCACATCAATCTCGATGAGCTCAGGGATCTGCGCGGCTTCGGCCCGATCGAGCACGATTTCTCCAAGGCGCGGACGGTGGTGGGGACCTACCGCCCGGTCACCAACGCCGGGAAATCGTTGATCGTGCAGGGCCATTGCGACGTGGTGCCGACCGGTCCGCTTGACATGTGGGAGACGCCGCCGTTCTCGCCCGTGATCAAGGACAGCAAGATGTATGGCCGCGGCGCCTGCGACATGAAGTCGGGCACGATCGGCGCGCTCTATGCGCTGGATGCAATCAAGGCCGCCGGCCTGAAGCCGACCGCGCGAATTCACTTCCAGTCCGTGATCGAGGAGGAGAGCACCGGCGTCGGCGCGCTCTCGACCTTGCAGCGCGGCTATCGCGCCGATGCCTGCTTCATCCCGGAGCCGACCAGCGGCAAGATGATCCGCTCGCAGGTCGGCGTGATCTGGTTTCGCCTGAGGGTGCGCGGCTTCCCGGTGCACGTGTTCGAGGCCGGCGCCGGCGCGAACGCGATCATGGCGGCGTATCATCTGGTCCATGCGCTGGAGAAGCTCGAGGTCGCCTGGAACGAGCGCGCCAAGGCGGATCGCCACTTCAAGGAGGTCAACCATCCGATCAACTTCAACCCCGGCATCATCAAGGGCGGCGACTGGGCCTCCAGCGTGCCGGCCTGGTGCGATGTCGATTGCCGGATCGCGGTGCTGCCGGGCTGGTCGATCGCGGAGTGCCAGAAGGAGATTCTGGCCTGCGTCTCGGCGGCGGCGCGCGACCACCGTTTCCTCTCCAACAACCCGCCGCAGGTGGAATGGTCGGGCTTCCTGTCGGAGGGCTATGAGCTCGTGAACTCGGAGGCGCCGGAAGCCGCCTTCGCCAGGGCGCATCAGGCGGTCTATGGCGGCGCGGTGGAAGACCGCGCCTTCACCGCGTTGACCGACACGCGCTTCTACGGTCTCAACTACGACATTCCGAGCCTCTGCTTCGGCGCCACGGGGGCTGCGATGCACGGCTTCAACGAATATGTCGAGCTCGACTCGCTGCGCAAGGCGACCAAGGCGACGGCGCTGTTCATCGCGGAATGGTGCGGGGTGGAGCAGGCGTAGGGCGCTCTCCATGTCATTGCGAGGAGCGTTAGCGACGAAGCAATCGACACATGTACGCGCGCGGAGAGATGGATTGCTTCGCTGCGCTCGCAATGACGGGGTGGGGGATTTGTCACCGCGACGATTACCTCAGACGTCATTGCCTGATTTACCTGGCGCGTTCATGCTCGCCGGCAAAGGAATGCCATGCCGGAGGACGCCTGATGACGCCGCTCGAGAAGATCCAGTCGATGAAGATGCCGTTCGCTGAGCTGAAGGGCGTCACGTTCACCGAAGCCGAGAAGGATCGCGTGGTCGCCAAGATGATGGTGCGGGCGGACCTCTGCACCCTCAATCACACCATCCATGGCGGTGCGATCATGGCCTTCGCGGACTCGGTCGGCGCGGCGGCGACGGTGATCAATCTGCCCGAGGACGCCAAGGGCACCACGACACTGGAGAGCAAGACCAACTTCATCGGCGGCGCCCGGGAAGGAGCCACGGTGATCGCGACCGCGACGCCGGTACACCGGGGGCGCCGGACTCAGGTCTGGCAAACCCGGCTTGAAACCGAGGACGGCAAGCTGGTCGCCGTCGTGACCCAGACGCAGATGGTATTATAGTGGGGTGAAATGATCTGATTTTCCGATCAGCCGATGGATCATTCAAATGAATCTAAAGACTTGAATTTCGTGGTGCGCTGCACAATATAGGAGTGACTAGGGACTCGACGCCTCCTCAAGGGCTACCAAGAGGAGTTATGAAATGAACTACGATTCCATTCGTTCGACGGCCGCCAAGGGCACCGTGCGGACGCTGAGCCAGCAGGAAGAGCTGCCCCTGCTGCGCGATCATCTGTTGCGGCTTGATCGAACCAGCCGCCATGATCGCTTTCATGGCTTCATCGACGACAGCTTCATCCGTCGCTATGCCGAGCGCTGCGCCAATGACGGGACGGTCATCATCGCCTATTTCGAGGACGGTGTGGTGCGCGGCGCAGCCGAGCTGCATCCGCCGGAGCAGTCGCCGGACGCGCAGCCCGAGATCGCCTTCAGCGTGGAGCGGTCGGTGCGGCGCAAGGGCGTCGGCAGCATCCTGTTCCGCAAGCTGATCGCCGAGGCGCGTGCAAAGGGCTACACCAACCTGCGTATCACCACGGGCGCGCAGAACGACGCGATGCGGGCGCTCGCCACCAAGTTCGGTGCGCACCTGAGCTTCCGTCACGGCGAGTCGACCGGCAGCATCGACCTGACTGAGCAAAGCCAGCCCGAGCAAGTGCCGGCCCCTGCCGCGGTCACGCCGGTCGAGGCAGCACGCGCGCTCGTAGACATGAACCGCGCCTATTGGCGCATGGTGATGCAGATGTCCGGCTGGGGCAGGGCAGCCTGAGCCGCTGCATCGTCAATAGCAAAAAGGGCAATCCGCTCAGCGGATTGCCCTTTTTTCTTGAGCCACAGCTTTGTTTGGTTCAGGTGCCGGTGCGCTTGGCGGGCAACACGCGGCGGACCACGCGTCGCTCGACCACGATGGAGCGCTGGGCGCCCTGTTCGCCGGCGATGACGCGGGTCGCGGTGCCGGTCCGGGCGCTGACGCGCGCGGTCTTCTTCACCTCGGCCAGCACGTCGTCATAGGGCATGCCCATCAGGGCCGACGCGATCTCGGCCTGGCCCTCCACGTCATCGGTGATGCCGACGGCCGCGAAGATTGCCTCCTCCAGCGTCGGCGGATCGTGCCGCACGCGCCTCGTGCCGTACTTGGTGTTCCAGTCTCCGCTCATCGCCGCCTCGCTTCTCAATCGCGGTAGATACCTAAGGGGACTTATGTTGCATTGCAATATGAAAGTGAGATGGCAATCCAGCCATGCGCCTAGAGTCTCTCAATCTTGTGACCGTCATAAAGTTCGATCGTGGTCGCGGCGGCGGCCAGGGATTGCAGCGCGCGGACGAATTCACGCGAGGCGGGCACCGCGAAATGGGCTGCCAGCGCCGCGCGGTCGGCCCATTGCTCGAAGAACACCAGCTTGAGCGGGTTCTCGCAGTCGACATGGACGGCGTGCGAGATGCAGCCGGGCTCGGTGCGTGAACGATGGACGTGCTCGAGGCTCAGCCGCCGCACCTCATCAAAGGTCTCGGGGCGGGCGGTCACGCTGCCGGTCACCACGATCATGCTGTCACCTCCCGCGATGCGGTTTTCGTTCCTGACAGATCGATCGGCTGCTGCGGCCAGCGCTTCAGTGCCGCGCGCCCGGCTTCGGTCAGCACGTAGATGCCGCGCTCGGCGCGGTCGAACCAGCCATAGACATTGTGCAGCAGGATCTTGCCGGCGTCGGGAAAATCGGCGCGCAGGTCGCCCACCTTGCGCGGACCGTTCGCCAGCGCCGAAGCGCAGCCGAGCGCCTGCTGGCGATAGGCCGTCATGATCGGCGCGCGGGTCGAGCCGCCGGCAACCGGATCGCCCTTGCGTTTGCGGTGCTCGGCGACCAGGCGCGAGCGCTTCTTCGGATTGCGGCGCGGGGCCGTGGTCGGCGGCTGCACCAGCACCTCGACATCGCCTGTATTGGTGACGCCGAGCATGCCGAAGCCGAGCCGGCGGCAGAGATTGCGGTAACGCGCGTCGCTGTCGCGGCCTTTGCCGCGGGCGGAGATTTTCGCGGCGATCCAGACCTCGTCGGCGGCGCCGGCGCGATCGACCGCCTGCAGGATCAGTTCGAGGTTGAAGGCAAGCTTGAGCTCCCCGATCACCACGACCGGCGGATCGCCAGCGCTCAGCGCGACGAGATCGCAGCCGCCGATCTCGCCCTTGACCGTAAAGCCGAGCCTTTCGAGGAAGCGTTTGACGGGCAGGTAAAGCGCGGTTTCCAACGGGCTGGCTCCGGCGGCGTTTGGCCGCGACTCGATTCGCGAGCAGCATAGCCCGGAATCGCGTGCGCAAACGTGAACGGGGTTTGCCCAAAGCGGGTCCGTGCGGCTATTGTTCCCGGCGGGACAAGGCGCCACTCACTTCGATGATCCGGAACGGGCTCTATCACATCACCGTCGACTTCCTCGACGGCGTATCTGGCGGCAATCAGGGCGTCATGGTCCTGCGCGACGGCCAGATGCGCGGCGGCGACTCGTTCTTCTACGCGTTCGGCAGCTACACCGCCGAAAACGGCAAGTGGAAGGGCGAGGTCACCAACCAGGAGCACTCGCCGACCTATGGCGAGCGGCCGATCTGGGAGCGCAAGGTCGTCACCATCGGATTCACCGGCACCTATACCGACGAGGCCGCCGAAGGCGACGGCATCGCGCTCGCCGGCAAGCAGAGCTTCCGCTTCAAGTCGAAGCTGCGGCTGCTGATCGCGGACTGAGCGCAGGGCGCAATCTACACTCGCCCGTTGATCGGGAGCAGCGCGCCGGTGACGGCGCTGGCGGCGTCGCTGGCGAGGAACAGGATCACGTCAGCCAGTTCCTTCGGCGTCACCCATTTGGAGACGTCGGCTTTCGGCATCGCGGCGCGATTGGCCGCGGTGTCGATGATCGATGGCAGGACGGCATTCACCGTGACCTTGCCCTTGAGCTCGGCGGCGAGCGCTTCGGTGAGACGATGCACGCCGGCCTTCGAGGCGGCATAGGGGCCCATGCCGGAGGCAGCCTGCAACGCGCCGAGCGCGCCGATATTGATGATGCGGCCGGTGCCGCCGGCAACGAGATGCGGAATCGCGGCGCGCGAGGCGTTCAGCGCGGTCATCACGTTGAGCGCGTACATCCGTTGCCAGCTCGCGCCGTCGCCATCGGCGACCGCCTCGAAGGTGAAGCCGCCGGCGATGTTGATCAGCGCGTCGAGCCGGCCGAAATGCGCCGCCGCCTTGTCGATCGCGGCTTTTGCCTGCGCAGCGTCGGTGAGATCGACGCCGCCGAGTTCGATCCGCTCGGCCGTTGCCGCGACTGATGAGGCCGCGTGATCGATGCCGGCGACCCGCGCGCCGCGGGCCAAAGCCTGCTCAGCGACCACTTTGCCAAGCGCGCCCAGCGCTCCGGTGATGATGATGGCTTTCCCGTTCATGATGGTCTCCGTGCAGGCAAGAAGCAGGCACCCACTATGGTCAGGCGGATTTCATTTGCAATGCCGTCAATTTCGCGTCGTAGTACGCGTATTGTTCAAGTCATTCGCGCAGAGGATGTTTGCGATGCCCGATCCGAGGCCATGCAATACGCATCTCGATATCGTCAAGCTCCAGTAAGGCTTGCCGCACTTTGCGCAAGCGCTGAAGCGCCAGCGCAAGATCAAGGTGGTGGCGCTCGGATCGTCGTCGACCGCAGGTGCCGACGGCATTCTGCCGTTCCCGCCACGCCTGGAAATGCTGCTGCGGAAGCAGTATTTCGACCGGATGATCGACGTCGTCAACCGTGGGGTCAGCGGACAGGAAGCGCCGGAGGAATACTGCGCATCGAGTCCGATGTTGTTGCCGAAGCGCCGGTGCTGGTGATCTGGCAGGTCGGCACCAATGCCATCTGCAAGAGTTACAGTCCCGATGAGGTCCGCGCCACGTTCGAAGCAGGGCTCGATGTGCTCGCCCAGCTGCCGCTCGACGTCGTGGTGATGGATTCCCAGTATACCGACGCGATCGTCGGCACGCCCGCCGCGCTCAACCTCGCCAACATCATCATGCCGATGATTGCTGAGGTCACAGCCAGCAGGCAGGTAAACCTGTTTCGACGCTTCGCATTGATGAAGCAATGGTTCGACGCCGGAATTCCGCTTGCCGAGCTTGCCGATAGCGGGAAGCTTCACACCAGCGAGTGGGCGACCGATTGCGTGACCCAGGCTTTATCGGGTGCGATCAACGATACGTTGGCGCGCACGCCGATCACGTAAGACTACGGATGCCGCGCGATCGGTAAAATTTGCGACAGTTCTGTAAGTCGATCGCAGAACCCTTCCGCTAGAAGCGAACTGCGACTAGGCAGGGGTTCAGTCATGGGAAATCTTCCGGATCACGGTTTACCGCTCGTTCAGCTTAAGGAGCAGCGGCGCGACCTCGTGGTGGCGCTGCAAAACCGCAACGGGCCGGTCGGCAGCTGGGAATTGATGCAGATCGCCGCGATCCAGCAGGCGATTTCTGCATTCGAGGACGTCATCGCCGACCTCGACGCCGAGCTCGAGCTGGAGGCCGCGGCCGCCTGAACGATCACGCCTGCAAATAGCGGCCTTCAAGCGCCTTGCGCTCGGGCTGACCGAGCCCGAGGCCGTCGCGGAAATAGCCTTCGAGATCGCCGTAGTCGGTATCGATCGCATCGAACGCCGCAGCCAGGAACGCAGGCTGCACGGCGCCGAGCACCTGCTTGACGTCCTCGGGCAACTCGGTGCTGGCCGACGGATCGCGCTTGTAGAACTGGTTGGTCAACAGATAATCGTCCGCGATCACTGCGTCGGGCACGCCCAGTGCGTGCAGGATCAGCGCGCAGGCAAAGCCGGTGCGATCCTTGCCGGCGGTGCAGTGGATCACGAGCGGCGCGCTGTCATCGAGCAGATGGGCGAACAGCGCGCGATAGCGCGGCGTGTTGTCCTGCACATAGCCGCGATAGGAGTCCCGCATCACATCGATGGCGTCCTCGCGCGATGGCGGGTGGCCCTGAGCTGCGATCGCACGCAACGCGGCAACGACGGTCGGCTCGACCGGCAGCGAATGCACGGTGATCTCGGTCATGCCGCACAGCGCCTCGGCACGCTCGGCGACGCCGCGGAAGTCGAACGCGCTCCTGACGCCGAGGCCGCGCACCAGGGTGACATCCTGCTCGGTAAGATGTGCAAGATGGTTGGAGCGGAACAGCTGCCGCCAGCGCACGATGCGGCCGTCGCGGCTCTGATAGCCGCCGAGATCGCGAAAATTGCTGGCGCCGGCGAGATTGAGATGACGGGCGGGGGCTTCGGACATTGGACAGACCTGTGCGGATGGCGTGCGCAGCACTGGTCTATAGCTGGCCTGTCGGGGGGAGAATATGACTTATCGCAGGGGCACCATCTCGCGACAGCTTTTGTCTGCGCGCGCGACTCCGGATCAAAGAAAAAGGGCCGAAACGCTTGGTTCCGACCCTTCTTATTGTTTTGATCTGGCCTTCAGGCGTCGCTTGGCGCCTCTCTGCTGCACCGGCATCAGTGATCCCGGCCCGGCTTGGCGTCATCGATCGCCGCCTGATGGTACCAGCTCTCGCTGCAGCTCGAGGTCTCGACATGGGCGGCGATCTCAAGTGCCGTCCGCACCTCGCCGTAGCGGCGTCCACCGAGAGCCGCACGACCCCCGGCCGGGAATTGGTAGATCTTGGCAGATCCCTGCTCTAAGCCTGCATTCATCATCTCAAGTCTCCTCTTGGTCGGAATGCGAGCCTCCATGCTGCGCCCGACTCCTTCACACGCGGTTGCCTGCTTTTCGATATCGGACGAGACCTGATGGGGTGCAAGGTGACCAAGAAGCGGTCATATTCTGATTAATTCATGAGCAAATTCCCGTTTGCCTTCCGCAAGGCATGGAGCGGGTCGTTAACGCTCGAGCGACGACGGCGGGTGCTGGCGACCGGCCAGCAAAGCACCAACTGCCGCGCGCCACTGCCGCGGCTTTAATCGAAGGGCCGGCGATCGGCCGGATTGCCGGAGAATCGGGCGCTCCATCACCCTGGAAAGCCGATTCCGGCTGACCAGAACGCATGCCAGCCGCGCTCCTATGTCGCAGCAGAAAATGCGATGTCCGCTGTGGACATCAGCAAGACAGGCGGGTGCCGCATTGCAGCGACTGGCATTTTAATTGCTTAGAAGGAACCGGCCGATGGTGGCCGGGTATGCGTGCGGCGGCCGACTGGCTTTCGGTTCCTCACGGTTTTGCATCATCAACAGAGAGGTTCAATGACCAAGTACAAGCTCGAGTATATCTGGCTCGACGGATATACGCCGACGCCGAGCCTGCGCGGCAAGACGCAGATCAAGGAATTCGCGTCGTTTCCAACCCTTGAGCAGCTTCCGCTGTGGGGCTTCGACGGTTCGTCCACCCAGCAGGCTGAAGGCCACAGCTCTGACTGCGTGCTGAAGCCGGTCGCGGTGTATCCCGACGGTGCGCGCGAGAACGGCGTGCTGGTGATGTGCGAAGTCATGATGCCCGACGGCAAGACGCCGCATGTGTCGAACAAGCGCGCCACCATCCTGGACGACGAAGGCGCCTGGTTCGGCTTCGAGCAGGAATACTTCTTCTACAAGGACGGCCGTCCGCTCGGCTTCCCGGAGTCCGGTTATCCGGCACCGCAGGGCCCGTACTACACCGGCGTCGGCTATTCGAACGTCGGCAGCGTTGCCCGCAAGATTGTGGAAGAGCATCTCAACCTCTGCCTCCACGCCGGCATCAACCACGAAGGCATCAACGCCGAAGTGGCGAAGGGCCAGTGGGAATTCCAGATCTTCGGCAAGGGCTCCAAGACCGCCGCTGACCAGATGTGGATGGCTCGCTATTTGATGCTGCGCCTCACCGAGAGCTACGGCATCGACATCGAATTCCACTGCAAGCCGCTCGGCGACACCGACTGGAACGGCTCGGGCATGCACGCCAACTTCTCGACCAAGTACATGCGCGAAGTCGGCGGCAAGGAGTATTTCGAGAAGCTGATGGCAGCGTTCGAGAAGAACATCATGGACCACATCGCCGTCTACGGTCCTGACAACGACAAGCGCCTGACCGGCAAGCACGAGACCGCGCCCTGGAACAAGTTCAGCTACGGCGTGGCCGACCGCGGCGCCTCGATCCGCGTTCCGCACTCCTTCGTCAACAATAGCTACAAGGGCTATCTGGAAGACCGCCGTCCGAACTCCCAAGGCGACCCCTACCAGATCGCTTCGCAGATCCTGAAGACCATCTCCGAGGTCCCGACCGGCGCCAAGGCGGCGGCCTAAGACCCAAGATCCAAGACCTGGGACCCGGACGGCATCGTCCGGTCCCGCAATCCGGCCCGCCCAGGCGATAGCCTCGGCGGGCCTTTGCGTCTTGATGACACGGCCTGCGCGGCTTCACGCCGAAAGCGGTTTCGCTGTGTTATGAACCGCGCTAGATAACCGTGGGATGCGCGCTGCCGGGGACACGGCACTTGTTCGAGGGCTTCTACAAGGTTCGCTTTGAGCTGGGCGGTACGGTCGGCCGCAGCGTGATGTATGCCGGCGACGGCAGGATGCTCGGCGGCAATTCGGCCTTCGCCCATATCGGCCGCTACGACAAGGATGGCGACGAGGTCGCTGTGGAGATCCAGACGGTCCGTCACAACCCCGATCCGAACTACCGGGCGATGGCCGGCACCGACGACGCGACGCTGATCGCCAGGGGGCGGCCGGACGGTCATCTCTATCGCTTCAAGGGCGAGCTGAAAGAGTTGCCGGGCGTGCCGTTCGCATCGGTGATGACCCCGATCACCGAGGATGAGATCCCGATCGCCGGTGGCGTCGGCGAGGGCGGCGTCACCAACGGCCTCTATTCGATCCATATCCGCCTGCTCGACGGTGTCGACGGCGGCCTCACCGGTGTGATGCTGCTCAATCGCGGCCGCATCCTCGGCGGCGACGCGTTCTTCTACTATCTCGGCACCTACACCTCCGACAACGGCCGCTGGAAGGGCCAGATCCTGAACCAGGAGCACACGCCGGCGCTCGGTGAGAACCCGATCTTCGGCGGACATGAGGTCGGGATCGGCTTTGCCGGCAGCTACGACGCTGACGGCGCGGTGCTCGATGCCACCGCGCTCGCCGGCAAGCGCAGTCTGCGCCTGACGGCGGTGCTCAAGCTGATTCGGCGGGCGTAGCATGATGGATGGTTCCGTTCGGGTGCTGTCGACGCTGGCGCTGAAAGGCGCGGTGGTGCGCCTTGCCGAGGCCTATCGGGCGATCAGCGGTGTCCGCATCGACGCCGATTTCGCGCCGACCTTGGCGCTGCTGGCGCGCTTGCGCGGCGGCGAGGCCGCCGATCTCGTGATCCTGACCCGCGAAGGACTCGACGAGATGGTGGGCGAGCGCCGCGTGGTCACGGAGAGCTGTGTCGATCTGGCGCGCTCCTATGTCGGCCTCGCGGTGAAGGCGGGGGCCGCGCATCCCGACATCGCATCCGAAGCCACGCTCCGCGCGACGCTGCTCGGCGCGCGGGCGATAGCCTATTCGCGGCTCGGCGCCAGCGGTATCCTGTTCGCGCAGCTGATCGAACGGCTCGGCATCGCCTCCGAGATCAACGCGCGTGCCGTGATCATTCCTTCGGGCTTTACCGCGGAAAAGCTCGTCACCGGCGAGGCCGATCTTGCGGTCCAGCAGATCAGCGAGTTGAAGCAGGTCGACGGCATCGAGGTGATCGGTCCGATTCCGTTGAACCTGCAGACGCCGGCGGTGTTCTCGGCCGGCCGCGTGACCGGTTCGCAGCGCCCGGATGCGGCCGATCATCTGCTGCGCTACCTGGCGTCCGCCGACGTCGCGCCGGTGCTGCGCGCAACCGGGCTCGAGCCTTGAATTTTCCGGGCCGCCGCCGCAACCTGCCGCGCATGAATAGACGTCTCCACGCCATAGTCGTTGCCACGCTGCTGGTTCTACCCGCGTGCGCCTATGCGCAATCGGCAGACCTCGTGCTGTGCGACCGGCTCGCCGCCGATCCCTCCGATCCCGACAAGCCGGCCGACATGAGAGGCGTTAGCGAGATCGCCTCGTCCGATATTTCGACTGCGATCAAATACTGCGCGATCGCCGCGAAATCCTCGCGCCGCGCGATGTATGAGCTCGGTCGCGCCTACGCCGCCAACCGGCAAACCGCGGAAGCCACTGCGGCCTGGCGCAAGGCCGCCGACAAGGGCTCGACATCGGCGATGGTCGAGCTCGGCGTGCTCTACGGCAATGGCACCGGCGTCGCCAAGGATGATGCGCAGGCGCGAAAACTGTTCGAGCGCGCGGCCGAGGGCGGCAACCCGCGCGGCGTCAGCAATCTCGCGGCGCTCGGCGGCAGTGCGGCCGCCAATCCTGCGCAGGCGCGCGAGCTGCTCGCCAGATCAGCCGAGACCAATGCCGAGGCGCAATATCAGCTCGGCATGATGCTGGCCGAAGGCAAGGGCGGTGCGCAGGACGATGTCGCCGCGCGTGCTTTGTTCGAGAAGGCCGCGGCGCAGAACCATCCGGGCGCGCTTGAGCGGATGGGCGCGTTCGCCGCCACGGGCCGCGGCGGGCCGAAGGACAGCGACGCGGCGAAAGCCTACTACGAGCGTGCCGCCGCGCTCGGCGACGAGGACGCCAAGAAGGCGCTGGAGCGTGCGCGCTGCCCCTACGTGATCAAGGACAAGCGCGGCCAGCCGGTGACCACTCTCTGCTTCTAGTCCAACTGGAACGCTCGCCGGCGCATGTCGTTGACATGCCGAAGCCATCGGCGAGGCGATGTCATGATCCGCAAGCTCAGTTCCGGCGAGTACCGGCTCTATTCCCGCAAGGTCAATCCGAAGACCGGCAAGCGCCGCAATCTCGGAACGTTCAAGTCGCGCGCGGCCGCCGAGAAGCACGAGCGCGACGTGCAGTACTTCAAGCGGCACTAGAGCGTTTTCGAGCGAAGTGGACACCGGTTCGCGTGAAGAAAACGCGTCAAAAAGGAGTCTAGAGATTCGCGCGAAACGCGTTCACGGTGCGGGGCAGGCGGCGCCGGTCTTCACCCAGGCCTCAACCAGCGCGCCGGCCTGCTCCTGGGTGCCCGGCGCGGGCGAGCGGCCAAAGCCGGGGTGCCAGGCCCAACCGACCAGCGTGTCCTTGCCGATGTGCTCGATCAGGTCCTCGACCTTGCGGCCGCCATTGCGGGCGGGATCCTTGATCTGGGCGCAGATCTCGCCAATCGTCTTGCCGGCCCACGCCATCGAGCGCGGCGCGAGATGCCATTCCGGGTGACCCGGCACGCGACCGGGATCGAAATTGGCGTTCTGGTGGCAGATCGAGCAGCGCATCGTCTCGGTGCCATGGCCGTCGGCGCCGCGCGTCACCGGCGGCTGGTGCAGACGGCTGCTGTCGCCCTGCCGCGGACTGTCGCCCGCAGGATGACAATTGGTGCATCGCGGATGGGTCAAAACCTTGCCGAGTTCAGTGAAGATCGCCGCCGAGCGCTTGTCGACGTCGTCGATCGACGCAAAGCTCTCCGGCGAGGCCAGCGCGTGGCTCGTGGTTTGCGAGGCCGCATAACTCGCGCACAGGCTGGTCGCCAGCGCGATCACCACCGCAGCGACCCGAAACCGTGTATCCGATGTCATCGCTGTGGTCTCATTTGGTGGCGATCAGATAGCGCCTGGAATCGGCGAGGATCACGTCGCGCACGGCCTCGTGATATTTGATGTAGCCGGTGCAGCGGCAGAGATGGCCGTCGAGCGCATCCGCGATGGTTGTCTCGAGATCGCCGCGCGCAACCGGCGTCCGCTCCAGCCGCTCCAGCAGCACCTGGCCCTCATTGAGGAAGCCGGCCGTGCAATAGCCGCACTGGAACGCGAAATGATTGATGAAGGCCTGTTGGAGCGCCGAGAGCTCGCCATCCCTGGCATGGCCTTCGACGGTGCGGATCGCCTTGCCGTCGAAACTCGCTGCCGGCACGACGCAAGTCGGGCTGGTGGTGCTGGTGCCGTCGGGGTTATCGACGATCACCGCGCAGCTCAGGCACTGCGCGGCGCCGCAGCCGAACTTGGTGCCGGTCATGCCGAGCATCTCGCGCAGGAAATCGTTCATCGAGAGGTCGGCGCGCACCTCGATCGGCCCATGCTTCTGGCCGTTGATGGTGAGATTCAGCGTCGTCACGCGAGGGTTCCCTTGAGCAGGCTTGCCGTCACCGGCAGCGAACGGAAGCGGCGGCCGGTGGCGTCATGGATGGCGTTGAGCAGCGCCGGCACGATCGGGATCATGACGACCTCGGCCATGCCCTTCGGAGCTTCATCCGGCGTCAGCGGCGGCAGCATCTCGATCTCGAGATCGCGCAGCGGCAGATCGGAGCCGCGCGCGATCAGGTACTGGCCGAGATTCCACTGCCCGTTGCCGGGCCCGCCTTCGAACGGGGGCAGGGTTTCCAGCAGCGCGTAGCCGACGCCCATTGCGAACCCGCCATGCGACTGACCCAGCACCACCTCGGGCACCAGCGCCTGGCCGCATTCGAACACGCTATAGGCCTTGGCGATACGCAAGGCGCCGGTGGCGCGCTCGATCTCGATGCGGACCAGGGTGCCGCACATCGAGGTGTAGGCGGTGCCGATCCTGTTGTTGTCGGTCGGCGGGAATTTGACGCTGACCCGGTTGATGCGCTCGAACCTGCCGCCGCCCCTGCGGATCGCGAGCGCGTCGATCTCGGCCCGATATTGCTCGCCGAACAGCGGGAAGCGCGCGCGGGACCATGCCCAGCGGGAAAAGCTGTGCGCCACCGCGCCGGTGACGAAGCCGCGCGCATGCGCCGTGGCGGCAAGCCGCTGGAGCGGCAGCGGCGCGAGATCGTCCATCACCAGCTGGCCGTCATGCCAGCGTGCCCTGGCCCACTGCCGGGTGCGGGGATCGGTCTTCGGGATGCGCCACAGCTCGAGCGCGGCCGGCCACAGGCCGAAGCGGAAGATGATGCGGGCGGCCTCCGCCGACGAATGGGTGCCGACATGGGCGCCGATCGAGGCGCTGGTCGCCGAGCTGATCGCGGGGACCCAGCGCGGGTTCTTCTCGGCGAGATCCTGGGTCTTCTGGTCCATCGTATAGGGATCACCCGTGGTGACGAGGCCGAGCGCGTCGTAGCTGTCGACCCGCGACACCGCGACTTCGTCGGCGATGGCGCCGAGATGGCCGGCGACACGGTTGGCGAGCGCGGTGCCGATGCCATTGCCCATCTCGACGTGATCGCAGGTGATGGCGATCCGTCCTTCGCGATCGATCTCGACGCGGCCGAGCGAACAGTCCGCGCCGGAGCCGTAATCCTTGGTGATGCAGGCGAGGCCGGTGCCGACCAGCCGTCCCTCGGAGGCGGTTTGCTTGAACCGCGCGCGCTGCTGCCAGATCGGATGCTGCTCGAGCTTGTCGAGGATTTCGGACGTGCGGACCGACACGATGTAGGGATTGCCGGTCATGGTCCGGCCGTTCTGCTTCAGCGCGTTGGTGCGCCGGAACGCGATCGGATCGAGCTTGAGCTCGCTTGCCGCCTCGTCGATCAGCACCTCGAGCGCGGTCATGGTCTGCAGCGTGCCGTAGCCGCGCATCGAGCCCGCGGTCACGCCGCGCGAGTGCATCGCCACCGTGGTGACGTCGACCTTCGGAATGTCGTAGATGCCGATCGCCGCGGTCGCCGCGACCACGGCGACATTGGCCGAGAAATTGGCGAGCCCGCCGCCGTCGAGCACGTGATCGGCGGCGAACGCCTTGATCTTGCCAGTTGCGCGATCGATGCCGATTCGCGAGCGCATCTTGACCGGGTGGCGCTTGATGCCGCCCTGGAACTGCTGGTAGCGGTCATGCGCGAGGCGGACCGGGCGGCCGGGAAAGAACATCCCCGCCAGCGCGACATAGAGCACGAAGGGCGTGTGGTCGCGGCCGCCGAAGCCGCCGCCGACATGGGCGAATTGCGCGTTGATATGCGAGGGGCGGAACGGCGCGTGCGCCTTGCCGAGCAGATGCGCAATCGACTCGGTCGCCTCATAGGGCGATTGCACGCCGAGCACCAGCTCGAGATCGCCTGACCTGTCGTTGTACCAGGCCAGCCCGCTTTCCGGCTCGAGGAACATCGGATCAACCGATTGCGTCTCGAATTCGCGGTCGAGCACCAGCAGGGATGGGTCGTCCTTGGCAAGCTCGGCGCGGATTGCTTCGCCATAGGTTGCGGCCTTGGCGTAGTCGGCCTTGGTCTCCCTGGCGAGCGGCAGCCACACCGGCAGCGCCGCGTTCTGAATGCGGCTCGGCGAGACCCAGCCGGCCTGGATCGGCGAATAAACGTCGGGCGCGTCAGCCGTCGGACCGGCGACGCGCGTGAAACGGTAAGCGCCGTAGTTCGGTATGTTGACCGGACCGGTCTCGTCGGCGAATTTGACGAAGGTGCCATCGCGTAGCGCGAGGCGTGCGCGGTCGTAGGCGTCGAACTGCTCGAAGATCAAAAGCGCGACCGGCTGGCCGAGATAGACGGGCGTCTTGCCTTCAGGGCAAAACAGGTCGCCGGCATAGAATTCGGGGACGCGCGTGCCGATCCGGTCGAGATCGGCCGCAGTCACGACCACCGCGGGTTTGAGCGGGCCGCCAAGGCGGGCGAGGTCCATTCCGGCATAGACATGCGTGGCATCGTTGGCACGCACCAGGATCGCGTGCGACGTGGTCGCGGGCCAGCCCGGCATGTCGGCGGCGCGGAAGTCGGACGCGTAAAGCTTGGCGCCGGTGACCTTCGCCACCCCGTCGACGCGGCCGGCGCCCCTGGCCGCTGGATTGAAGTGACCGCGTCCGGGAAGCGTCTCGTGCGCCGCGAAAGATAGCTCCTTCGCAACGGCCAGCTGCGAGAGACTGACTGAGATGCCTCCCGCCGACAACCATTTCACGAATTCGCGTCGCGACGGCCGCATGCTCTGATCCCTCATCGACGTGTCGATGCCGCTTCGTGCCAAGGTTTATGGCCGCACATGATGCACGCTGTAGTTTTGAGGGAAGATCGCTATGATTCGCAACGCGACATAGGTCGAAGCTGCAATCTTACTTGAGGTCGGAGATCGTTGCCGGTCCAGGTCCTGGCGTGATCAGCGTAGGCCACTGCTTGGAGCCGAACGGCACCAGCGGTGGCAGGAACGGCGTCATCCCGCGCTTCTTGGTCTCCGCGATGATGGCCTCGCGCGCATCGCCGCCCATCAGCTCAAAGTCCATCAAATGGTAGCTGCCGAAGAACAGCGCGCCGACCGAGCGGTCGGCGATGATCCGGGTCAGTGACTCCAGCATGTCCTGCGGTGTCGTGGTGAAGGAGATGGTCTCGATCAGCGTCAGGCGGCTGTTGATGGCGTCGGGGCCGAAGAACTGCGCCAGCACGCTGAAGATCACGTTGTTCTGCCGCGCCACATAGATGGTGTTGCTGGCGGCGTAGGTCTTGTCCCAGTCCGCGCCGAGCTGGGCCTTCCAGTCGGTCATCACGGTCATCCAGTGCGCGACCTGGGTCTGCGCGGCCCAGGCGACGTTCTTCGCGAGCAGCGGCGCCTGGGTCTTGCCGAACGCCGCCAGTTTCGCGAACGGAATCACGCCGGCGGAGATGCAATCATCCATGAAGGCGATGTTGTTCTGCAGGATGGCGCGGTTGTTGTCGCGCCAATCGGCCTGCATCGCCGTCTTGTCCAGCCCGTCGAGTGCCGACTGCATCCGGCTGCGATAGGCCAGCATCGAGCCGCGCCAGGATTTGTCGTCGGGATTGTCGACATAGGGGCCGACGACCTCGGCCAGCGCCATCGTGCTGTGACCGACGGATTTGAGCAACTGATAGACGACCGGCACTTGCGGCGCTTCGGTCGGCGGCATGCCGGGCCGATACAGGATCAGGCGGCCGCCGGCGCCGGAGAACAGGCCGAGGATGACCGGGTGCTTGGCCAGGATGTTCTTCTGGAAGATTCTGGCGGCATCGCCATAGAGCTCGAACATGCCGGTGTTCAGCGCCAGCATGTCCTTGGTCGCGACATCGGCCGGCGTGGATTCCGTCCTGCCCGCGATCGGTGCCATGTAGTCCGGCAGGGACTGGGCGAGGGCACCACCGCCGCTGCCGAGCAGCATTGTCAGCGCGGCAAGCAGGCGGAAACGACGGCTCATGTGATGCTCCTCCGCGCGTCTCGCGGGCGCCGAGGTCCGGGGCATGGCTTCTCGACGTTGCGGAATGCGCAAATTGTCCTGAACGCAATTGTACTGGGAAGATCGAGTGTACCGGGAAGATCGAGCCCGCATGACGCGGTACGACGGGCGCGCGCCTAGAGCTAAGCGACGAATCGGCCGGTGTCCACACCCGGAGATCGCGCGCGTGGCTGCGCCATGGCATCTCTCTCGCTTGAGCTGCATGACGTCGCGAAGACGTGCGCGATGCCGATCGTCGCGAAACGTGCTGAACGGGCTTTCGCTGCTGCTCCAGATCGACTAATAGGCCGCAAACTCCCGTTTCCCCCAGTGTATGCATGATCCGCCTCGATAACGTCTCAAAGCAAGTCGGCCACCAGATCCTGTTCATTGAAGCCTCTGCAGCCCTGCAAAGAGGCGAGAAGATCGGCCTTGTCGGTCCGAACGGCGCCGGCAAGACCACGCTGTTCCGGATGATCTCGGGCCGCGAAATCCCCGACGAGGGCCAGGTCTCGGTCGATCGCGGCATCTCGATCGGCTATTTCAGCCAGGATGTCGGCGAAATGTCCGGCCGCAGCGCGGTGGCCGAGGTGATGGACGGGGCAGGGCCGGTCAGCGAGGTCGCGGCCGAGCTGCGCGAGCTGGAAGCCGCGATGGCCGACCCCGACAAGGCGGACGAGATGGACGACATCATCGCCCGCTATGGCGAGGTGCAGCACCGTTTCGAGGAACTCGACGGCTACGCGCTGGACGGCCGCGCGCGCGAAGCGCTCGCTGGCCTCGGCTTCAGCCAGGAGATGATGGACGGCGACGTCGGCAAACTCTCCGGCGGCTGGAAGATGCGGGTCGCGCTGGCGCGCATCCTCTTGATGCGGCCCGACGTGATGCTGCTGGACGAGCCGAGCAACCATCTCGATCTCGAAAGCCTGATCTGGCTCGAGCAGTTCCTGAAAGGTTACGAGGGCGCGCTGTTGATGACCTCGCATGACCGCGAGTTCATCAACCGCATCATCAACAAGGTGGTCGAGATCGACGGCGGCCAGCTCACCACCTATTCCGGCGATTACGAGTTCTACGAGCAGCAGCGCGCGCTCTCCGACAAGCAGCAGCAGGCGCAGTTCGAGCGGCAGCAGGCGATGCTGGCGAAAGAGATCAAGTTCATCGAACGCTTCAAGGCGCGCGCCTCGCATGCGGCGCAGGTGCAGAGTCGGGTCAAGAAGCTCGACAAGATCGAGCGGGTCGAGCCGCCGCGGCGGCGACAGACGGTGGCGTTCGAATTCCAGCCGGCGCCGCGTTCCGGCGAGGACGTCGCCAGCTTGAAAAGCGTCCACAAGGCCTATGGCAGCAAGCGCATCTATGACGGGCTCGACTTCATGATCCGTCGCAGGGAGCGCTGGTGCGTGATGGGCATCAACGGCGCCGGCAAGTCGACGCTGCTCAAGCTGGTCGCCGGCTCTACCGAGCCGGATGACGGAACGGTCGCGATCGGCGGCAGCGTCAAGATGGGCTATTTCGCCCAGCATGCGATGGACCTGCTCGACGGCGAGCGCACCGTGTTCCAGTCGCTCGAGGATGCGTTTCCACAAGCCGGGCAGGGTAGCTTACGCGCGCTCGCGGGCTGTTTTGGCTTCTCCGGCGACGATGTCGAGAAGAAGTGCCGGGTGCTGTCGGGCGGCGAGAAGGCGCGGCTCGTGATGGCCAAGATGCTGTTCGACCCGCCGAACTTCCTGGTGCTGGACGAGCCGACCAACCATCTCGATCTCGCCACCAAGGAGATGCTGATCAATGCACTCGCCGAGTTCGAGGGCACCATGCTGTTCGTCTCCCACGACCGGCATTTCCTCGCCGCGCTCTCCAACCGCGTGCTGGAGCTGACGCCGGAGGGCATCCACCAATTTGGCGGCGGCTACACCGAATATGTCGCGCGCACCGGGCACGAGGCGCCGGGATTGCGAAGCTAGCGCACGCCATGCAACCGCGCATGGCACGCCGCCTGGCGCTCGGCTTGCGAGGCTCGGCGCTGCCCGTTACGCTTCCACAAAAACCGGGAGCAACGGCCATGAGGCAGATCAGGATCGGCGACATCACGATCGACGCGGTGATCGAGCGCGAGGGGCCGTGGCGGCGGCCGCAGGATTTCTTTCCGGCCTATGACGACGCCACCTTCAAGCATCACCTCGCGACGATGGAGCCCGAGGTGTTCGATGCCGCGCGCGGCCTGATGATGATCACCTACCAGACCTTCGTGGTCCGCACGCCGCGCTACACCATCCTGGTCGATACCTGCACCGGCGAGGACAAGGGGCATCCGCCGCCGTTCGATTTCCCGGGCAAGGAGCGCTGGCGCAACGAATTGTCCGCGCTCGGCATCGGCTTCGAGCAGATCGACTACGTGTTCTGCACCCATCTGCACATCGACCACACCGGCTGGAATACGACCTTGCGCGACGGGCGCTGGGTGCCGACCTTCCCGAATGCGAAATACGTCTTCCACAAGCGCGAATATGCAGTCTGGGAAGCCGAGAACGCCAAGGGTGCAAATCCGCCCGGCACGGTGTTTCGCGACAACTGCCTGCCGATCGTCGAGGCCGGGCAGGCGCTCTTGGTCGACGACGACTACGCGCTCGACGACACCGTGACGCTGACCCCGACGCCGGGTCATTCGCCGTGCCATTGCTGCGTCAACATTGTCTCGAAGGGGCAGCGCGCCGTGGTCGCCGGCGACCTGATGCACCACGTGATCCAGTGCCGCGAGCCGGACTGGTCGGCCAGGCCGGACTGGGATCCGAAGCAGTCGGCGGTGTCGCGGCGGAAATTCTTCGCCTCAGTCGCCGAGACCGATACCCTGATCCTGCCGATCCATTTCCCGACCCCCACGGTGGGCCTGATCAAGGCGGACGGTGATCGCTTCGACTACCGGTTCAAGCGCGAGTAGCGCGGTCGTCAGCGGTTCAAGGCGACATCCCTGAACGCAAGGACCAGTGGTCGCTCGAGCTTGCCCTTCATATTGAGCAGAAGGTCGTAGGCCTTTTCCCGCGGCATGGTCGACTTGTAGGTGCGGTGCTCGATCAGCGCGGCGAAGATGTCGGAGATGGTCAGGACACGGACAATGTCGGGGATGTTCTCGGCGCACAGCCCGTCCGGATAGCCGCTGCCGTCGAGATATTCGTGATGGTGCCTGACAGCGTCGAGGATTTCCGGTGAGATGCCGGCAACACCTTTCAGCGCATCGTAGCCGGCGACGGGATGCGTCTCGATCAGCGCACGCTCCGCGTCGTCGAGCCGACCGGGCTTGTCGAGCACCGCGAGCGGAATTCGCGCCTTGCCGATGTCGTGGAACATCGCCACCGAGTACAGCCGTTCGATGTCGGCGTTGCCCATGCCGAGGCTGAGGCCGAAATCGATCGCAACACCGGTCACGAGCAGGCAGTGCTGGTAGGTGCCCTCATGATGACGCCGCACCGTCGTCAGCCAGTCGGAGACACCGTTTTCGATGATGCTGTCGGCGATCTTGCCGCCGGCGCCCTTGACCTCGGCAACGTCGATCGCTTCGCCGCTGATGACGGCTGAAAACATGGCTGCGATGCTTGCGGCGCCGGCGGACGCGGCTTCCTCGGCGGTCGATGCCGGCACGCCCGGAACGAGCGAAGGAGCGTCGCCATCGACCAGCCTGGCCAGGAGCTGGGCCGGCTCGACTGGATTGAAGAAGGCATCCGTTGCGCCGAGCGCATAGGCTTGGACGGTTGCCAGACGCGTCCGTTGCTCGATGATGAAGATGCGCCTCGGGATATTCTTGAGCTTGCCGGAGACCGCCTTCAACGCGGCGATGTTGTCGATCAGGCGCAGGTCCGCACTGACGACGACGGCTTCGACGTCGACACTCCGGCACCGCGCGCCGTCGAGCAGCTCGGAGGTGACCGTGAATTGTTGCCTGAGAATGCCAAGGATGTCGGACAGCTTGGACTGAGTATCGGCGATAATATGGACTGGCATCGCGTCTGCTTCGGCCTTCCGGCGACAAAAGGGCGAGTTACCCGGCCCGGACGAGCCGCGACCGCCGCGGGACCTGGGTGAGAAAGCGCTCGAGATCGCCGCAAAGCTGATGCGCCAGGTCCTCATTGATCTCGAACGTTGCAATCTTGCCGGCGCAGTCGACTTCGATGATCCCGCGCAGCGGCGCGGCGGATGCCGTCGAGACGGAGATGTTGGTCGCTCTCTGAGTGGTCATGTCCTCGATCCCTTCCAGTTGAATGCCACCAATCTTCATTTCGGAATGACGGCGCGTCCCTTCTTCTTGTTCTCTTCGATGAACCTCACGCCGACCTCGGTGCCATCGACACGGACGAGTTCGCAGCGGCGGAAGGCCAGTCCCGTCGACGACAGCAACAGGAAGAATTCCTGCGCCCCGAGCACTTCCAGCGTCCCCTCGACCTCGAGCCGGGCGCCGGTCTGTGAGACGTCGCGCAGGACGCAGTTCCGCTGCCAAGTGCCGTCCACCCCCATCAGATGCACGGGATAGCGGTTTTCCATCCGGACGCGCCCGGCCTTTCGATCTCCATAGGCCATCAGCACTGTCTCGCGGCGGACGCATTGCTAGTCAGATCGTCGATCGAGCCGAACCGGATTGTGCGCTGGGCGCTTGATAGCGGCAGCGATTCGAACAGCTCTCGGGCGCCTTCGAGCCGTTGTGGCGAAGGTCGGTCGTCAGACTTGCAATGGGTTACGATGGTCATCGTCGTGTTCCAGCTCAAGCGCGACGCGCGGCAGGCGATGACAATCCCCCGCAGACTGGCGGTCTTCAGCAGCGGTTCGATGGTCGCGGTCGGTACGGCGGCAAGTTGTGCCAGCGCTGCGACGACGTTTCGGTGTTCGCCGCGGATTGCAAAACGATTGACGGTGGAGTCGTTCAACCGGCCGGCGTTGTTGAGCGCCATGACTGTCGCCTTCGCCTCGGCATAGTCGACGGTGGCGGTTCGCGTTGTTCGATCACGCCCGGTAGCAGTGTCGACGGCGGCACGGATCTTGTCCTGAACGGTCGGTGGCGCGGCCTTGAGCAGTTGGGCCTGGCGGTGTGGCGTGGATCTCGCGACGAGGTCGTGGAGGGCGCTTGAAGGAAGGTCCGCGCGCGACACCAGCGAACAGGCGATCTCGTCATCGCGTCCGGCCGCATCGACCAGCATGGCAAAGCCTCCGCCGGTAATCTCTGCGCCGGGGTTCTCAGCCAGCGCACGAAGCACGCTGCCGTCGCCGCGCATCAAGAGGACATCCGTGAGATCGGAGCCGATCTTGGTGCGGCCGGCGATGGCGAAGAGGTGCCCTTCGGCGCGCAACCACGCGATGTCGATCAGATCGGCATCAGACAGGCAGCTACAGGTTCGCAGGATCGGCGCCGCGATATCAGCATCATCATGATTGGCAAGCCGCCGCGCCAGTTCCCGGGGCACAGCGCCGATGTCGGCGAACGAGCGGCTCAGCATCGTCAGGGCCCGCAGTTCGACGTCGTCGATCAGCCGAACCAGGACATCGTCGAACACGCCAACATGCTGCTCATTGAGCCGGTGGGCGTCCTCGAGGAAAAGACCGGCGACCTGCCGCAAAATCCGGACGCGACGACCGGGCGGGCCTGCTTTCAAAACGTGGTCGAGTTCAGCAATAAGATCGATCGAGGCAATGGCTGTCATTGCGGCACCTAAAATGCTCCGCGACGAGGAACTTCACTGTTCCCAAGCCATTGTGGGATCAAACTCTTAACATGATTTTAGAATTTGATGGGCAGATAATATCTGATAGGTTGAAAAGTGCGGCAAACACTATCGAAAATCGGCAATCGCCGCGATTTGCTACGTTGTCTATTTCAGCAAGCGCAGTTGCAACTACTTTCATTGAGTTCGGGGAACGATTCGTGATTGGAGCTTGAATAGATCGAAGGCGTCGGCGCGGGGCGCGCGCGGCGACCGACGGGAATTTCAAGACCGTTTGAAATGAACAATCATACGACGGCGCCGTTGCTGGTGCCGAGGGTCTTTCGATTCGACGATGCCGATGCGTTTCGGAGTTCGATCAGACATCTCGATGTGGATTTCACCCCGCTCGCGCGAAGGATTTCGGCCGAGCAGGTGATCGTGAGCCTGCCCGGGTGCGACGTCAATTGCACCCGATCATTCCCGAGGATCGTCGACGCACAGTTTGCGCCCGGGACCACGGCGGTGGGGTTCACCATGGACGACGGCGTTCCGATCCGCTTCAACGGCGCCGAACGCGATCGTGCGGCGCTCGTGATCGGCAGCGGTGGCGCTTTCTACACGACCGTGGAGAAGACTCAGCGGCAGTATGTCTCGATCGTCTTCACGCCCGAGATCGTCGGTCGCGGCTGGCCCATGTCGCCCATGAAGTTCAGCATCCACGAGATCAGCGAGCCGGCACAGGATCGTTTGCGCGCGATCGTGCGGCAGATTCTGTCCGTCACCTCGCAAGCGGACGCCGGAGCCGCCGACGTTGCCACGGGGGGCGCGATCAGGGAGTCTCTGCTCGCCGCCATTGACGAGGCCTTTGCGGCGACCGTTCCGGCGAAGTGGACGACGCGGGTCAACGCCGCCCGGCAGTTCAAGGTGTTCAACGATGCGCGGGCGGTGCTGGCCGGGAACGTGGCTCACCCCATCTATAGCGGCGAACTTGCCGGGGAGATCGGCGTATCCGTGCGTACTCTGCATGATACGATCCAGCGCTACCGCGGCATGAGCCTGCATCGCTATCTGCGCCTGAGGCGGCTCTGGTTGGTGCGCCAGCAACTGCTCGCCGGCGCGCAGAGCGTCAAGGCTTGCGCTCTGGCGTACGGCTTCTGGCATCTCAGCGATTTTTCCAGGAGCTACCGCGCGCAGTTTGATGAATCGCCATCGGAGACGTTGCGGCATCGCGCTCACCCCGACGCCCCCTGATGGGCCGCGGGTTTGACCGCGTTCGTAACCATACGTCGGAACGGATTCTTAACGCCGGCCGACGAGCCTGTTACCGGGTTACCAGAGGCAAGGTTGATGCAGCATCCTCGGCGTTTTGCGCGTGTTCGTCCGGCAGGTTGTGTATCCAGTTCGGTCAAGCTGTTGCTTGAGCCGAAGGCCCCGTTGCTTGAGTGCAGGCTGGTGGACTATTCTGCGGGCGGTGCCTGCATCGAACTGCCCAAGGCCATTCAACTGCCGGAACGCTTCGAAATGCTGCATGGAAACATTCGGAAACGTTGCCGGCGGGTCTGGGCCAAGGGTGTGCGCGTCGGCGTCACGTTCTGACGCCTAGTCCCTGCGCGCATAGATCAAGCACAGGACCGGTCGCCTAAACGCTGTCGAGCCGCGTTCATGCGCGGCCCGAAAGTCAGTCTCGATCGAGGTAGAGGCGAGCGGGCGGCGAGGATTAGGTGCCGCTCTCGCACTTCTTCATGAAGGAGGTCTTGGCGGCGCCGGCGAGTTTCTTGCCGTCCGAGCCGACCGCCTTGGTCTCGCATGAATCAGCCATGCACTTCTTCATGAAGGAGGTCTTCGCCGCACCGGCGAGCGCCTTGCCGTCCTTGCCGACGGCCTTGGTTTCGCACGAGGCATCCTGCGCAAAGGCCGAGCCGACGGCGAAGGTCGCGATGACGGCCGCCAAGAAAATCCGCTTCATCTGGGTTTCTCCCTGAACCAAACCAGTGGCCAGATTGGATATCGGATTCCTGGACCGATCAAGTTCCCTTGGCGGATTTTGGCGATAAAATAGCCTCACCGAGGGAAAAAATTCCCTTATTCGGCATGGAACAAAATGGAGGACACCGGGAATGGAATTCGAGACGCTGGTACAGACACGCAAAAGCGTGCGCGGATTCAAGGAGCAGCCGGTCTCTCGGGCGACCATCGAGGAGATCATCGAGGTCGCCAAACGGGCGCCGTCCTCGATGAACACCCAGCCCTGGCATGTCCACGTCCTGACCGGAGCGCCGCTTGAGGAGGTTCGGCGGCGCAACATGGAGGAGATGATCGCCGGCGCAAAGGCGAAGCGCGACATCGTCAGCCACGGCGAATACGAGGGGGTCCACCGCGGACGCCAGGTCGATATCGCCAAGAAGCTGTTCGGCGCCATGGGCATTGCCCGCGACGACAAGCCGATGCGGCAGGATTGGGTGCTGCGCGGCTTCCGTCAGTTCGACGCCCCGGTCTCGCTGGTGCTCGCCTATGACCGTGTCCTCGATCCCGGCGCGGTCTGTCATTTCGATCTCGGCGCGCTCTGCTACGGCATCGTGCTGGCGGCGTGGGATCGCGGGCTCGGCAGCGTGATCAACGGCCAGGGCATCATGCGCTCCGACATCGTGCGCGAGGTCGCCAACATTCCCGAGGACCAGGTGATCATGACCTGCGTCGCTATGGGGTATCCCGACGACAGCTTTGCCGCCAACGCGGTGCGGTCGGATCGCGAAGCCAACAGCGACTTCGTTCGCTTCGTCGGCTTCGCCGACTGATCGTTGCTGCGAGAGTCATTGCGCGACGCGACCGCGCATTCGACGCCATCGCATCTCGCCGACCGCGCGGCGGGATTTTGAATTCCGCGCGGTGAGAGCGTGACGCATTGTTCGATGGTCGCGCGCGTTTCCGCTATGTCCGCCGATCCGAAATGCGCTACTGCATTCGAAACAACAGCGCAGGCGAGGACAGCACATGAGCGATGACGAACAGACGGCAATGATCCGCGAGACGGTGGCGAAATTCGTCGATCGCGAACTGATCCCGCTCGAGGCGCAGTATCTGAAATCGAAGTTGCCCGGCAGCGATCATCCGGAGCTGACCACCGAGCAGCGCAAGCGGCTGCGTGACGTGTCGAAGGAATTGGGATTGTGGGGCCTCGATGCGCCCGAGGATCTCGGCGGTCATGACCTGCCGACCCGCACGATGGCCGCGGTGAACGAAGAGCTCGGCCGCAGCTGTGTGCCGTTCGGGCTGCCGCCGGATACGCCGAACCTGCGCATGTTGCAGGCGGTCGGCACCGAGGCGCAGAAGAAAAAATACATGCAGCCTTACATTGAGGGCCGCATGATGTCCGCGATCGCGATCTCCGAGCCCGGCGCCGGCGGCGATCCGGCCGGCATGAAGACCCGCGCGGTGCTCGACGGTGACCAGTGGGTGATCAACGGCCGCAAGATCTGGATCAGCAACGCGCGCGCCGCCGACTTCATCATCGTGATGGCGCGCGTCGGCAGCGACCCGCGCCAGGGCGGCATCACCTCCTTTATCGTCGAGAAGGGCACGCCTGGCTTCATCATCGAGCGCGAGATTCCGATGCTCGGCGGCGGCGCGACCTTCGAGATCGTGTTCGAGGATTGCCGGATCCCGAAGGAGTCCGTGCTGGGCGAGGTCGGCAAGGGTTACGCACCGATGCAGCTGCGGCTGCGCACCCGCCGTCTCGAGATGGGCTCGACTTGCATCGGCATTACCAGGCGGGCGCTCGAGATGCTGTGCGAGCACGCCAAGCAGCGCGAGACCTTTGGCGTCAAGCTCGCCGATCGCCAGGCGATCCAGTGGTGGATTGCGGATATCACCACGCGGATGCACGCCTGCCGACTGATGGTGCGCGACGCCGCCGACAAGACCGACCGCGGCGAGGACATCAAGCACGAGGCCTCGATGATCAAGGTGTTCGCCACCGAGATGGCCTATGACGCCTGCGACCACGCCATGCAGACGCTCGGCGCACTCGGCATGACGCTGGAGCTGCCGCTGAACGCGCTGTGGCAGAAGGCGCGGCTGATGCGGATGTATGAGGGCCCGAGCGAGGTGCACCGCCAGTCGATCGCCCGCCGCGTGCTCGGCTTGCGCGGCGGCTAGGCGATATCGATCACGACCTTGCCCGTCGCGGTCCGGTCGCGGATCGCGGCGTGCGCGTCGGCGACGGTCGCCAGCGTGAAATGGCTGGGATCGAGGTGCGGGGTGACCTTGCCGCTTTCGACCAGCCGCGTCGCCTCGCGCAGGATCTCGCCGTGATGTGCGCGGCCTTCACCTGACAGCAGCGGCAGCAGCGTGAACACGCCGGAATAGCTTGCTGCGCGGAACGACAGCGGCGCCAGCGCGTGCGTGCCCCAGCCGAGTGCGCTGACGACATGGCCGAAGCGCCTGACGGCATTGAAGGAGGCGTCGAGCGTCGCGCCGCCGACGGTATCGAACACGATGTCGAAGCCGCGGCCTTGGGTGTGGCTGTTGACGTAATCCTCGACGGTCTCGCGTGTGTAGTCGATCGGCGTGGCGCCAAGGCGCGCGATCAAGGGCAGGCTGTTGGCCGAGCCGGTGGCATAGACGTCGGCGCCGAAGGCGCGCGCGATCTGGACCGCGATATGTCCGACGCCGCCGGCACCGCCATGGATCAGAACCTTCTGGCCCGCGGCGACATGCGCGCGATCGACCAGGCCTTCCCAGGCGGTGATGAAGATCAGCGGCAGCGCGGCGGCTTCGCGCATGGTGAGATTGCCGGGCTTTGGCGCCAGCAGATCGGCATCGACAGCGGCGTAGCCTGCGAGCGAGCCCTGGATGCCACCGACACCGCTGGTCATGCCGTAGACCTCGTCGCCACGGCGGAACGCCGTCACCCCCGAGCCGACGGCTTCGACGGTTCCGCTGAGATCGATGCCGAGCACGGCCGGGAGCGGCTGCCGCGCATGCGCCGCTTGGCCTGCTGCAATCTTGAGGTCCAGCGGATTGACGCCGCTGGCACTGATGCGGACGAGGACTTGGCCGAGACCCGTCCGGGGCCGCATGATTTCGGTCAGGCGAAACGGCGCGCCGGGCGCATCGAGAACGGCGGCTTGCATTGTGGATGGGGTCATAGCGGGCTCCTCGGTTGCCGCTAATCTGGTTGCATCATGATTGTTTGGAAATAGACATCATTGTAGTCTCGTCATTCATTTTTGAATGGACAGTTTCATGGAGTGGAGCGATCTCCGCGTCTTCCTGGCCATCGCGCGGGAGGGAACGTTGGGTGCGGCCGCGCGCAAGCTCGGGCTGAGCCAGCCGACCATGGGCCGGCGGTTGCGCGAACTTGAGACGTCGCTCGGCCAGACCCTGTTTCAGCGCACCGCCGACGGCTTTGTGCTGACCGATGAGGGCACGAGCGCGCTGGTCCATGCCGAGCGCATGGAGGAGGAGGCGAATGCGCTGACGCGTCAGCTCGCTGGTCAGGACCGCCAGCTCGACGGCATGTTGCGCATCTCATCGTCTGACTGGTTCGGCGCGCACCTTCTGGCGCCTGTGCTCTCCGAGTTCGCGCGGCTTCAGCCGTGCGTCGTGGTGGAGCTTCTGACCGACGCACGCCTGTACAGCCTGCCGCGCCGCGAGGCCGACATGGCCTTCCGCATCCGGCCGTTCGAAGAGGCCGAGGTGATCTCGCGGCGGTTGATGCATATCGACTATGGCGTCTATGCGCGTGCCGACAGTTCCTACGAACCGAAGTCCGGTGACGGGCGCGGCACGCCGCTGATCACGATGGACACTGCCTTCGGCGGCATGCCCGATGCGGTCTGGCTGACGAAGATGCTACCGCATGCGCATGTGGTCTCGCGCAGTAACAATCGCGACGTCCAGGCCCGGATGTGTGCAGAAGGCGCGGGGGTTGCGGTATTGCCGCGCCCGCTGGCGGATTCAATCGACGGCCTGCGCTTGATCGACCTCGGCGCGCCGCCGCCGGGGCGCGACACCTATGTCGGCTATCACCGTGATCTGAAGCGGCTCGCGCGCTTGCGTGCGCTGCTCGATCTCTTGCTCGACCGGCTCGCGAACTGATCTCAGGCCGCGCGCACGTCGGACAGGAAGCGGTTGACCTGGCCGGCGAGGTCCTTCGACTGCGTCGAGAGCTGCTCGGCGGCGCCCAGCACCTGCGTTGCCGCAGCGCCGGTGTCGTCGGCGGCACGCTGCACGCCCGAGATGTTGGAATTGACCTCCTGGGTGCCGCGCGCGGCTTCCTGGACGCTGCGCGCGATCTCCTTGGTCGCCGAGCCCTGTTCCTCGATCGCAGCGGCAATCGCGGTGCCGATCTGGTCGATCTCGGTGATGACGTCGACGACGTTCTGGATTGCGGTGACGGTCTCGTCGCTGGCGGCCTGAATGGCGGCGATCTGCTCGGAGATCTCGGTGGTCGCCTTGGCGGTCTGCCCGGCGAGCGACTTCACCTCGGAGGCGACCACGGCAAAGCCGCGGCCGGCTTCGCCGGCGCGTGCCGCCTCGATCGTGGCGTTGAGCGCCAGCAGGTTGGTCTGCGCCGCGATGCTCTGGATCAGCGTCACGACGTCGCCGATCTTCTGGGCGCCTTCGGCAAGCGACCGGGCCGTATCGCCGGTGCGGCGGGCGTGGTCGACGGCGCGCGCGGCGATCTCGGTCGAGGTCGAGACCTGCCGGGCGATCTCGGAAATCGAGGAGGTCAGCTCTTCGGTCGCGCTCGCCACCGTCTGCACGTTGGCCGAGGTCTGGTCGGAGGCTTCGGCCACCACCGAGGCCTGGCGATTGGTCGTGGCCGCTGTCGACGACATCGAACGCGCGGTGTCCTCCATCACGCCGGATGCCGACGACAATCCGCCGACCAGCTCGGTGACCTTGGCCTCGAAGGTCCGCGTCAGATCGTCGAGCACGCGGGCGCGGCGCATCTTGACGTCGTTCTCGGCCTCCTTCTCGGCGGCGAGGCGATCGGCCGCGATCCGGTTGTCCTTGAACACCTGGACGGCTGCGGCCATGGCGCCGATCTCGTCGTTGCGGGCCGCGCCCGGGATCTCCGCGGCAACGTCGCCCGCGGCGAGGTCCGACATGCGGCCGGTCAGTGCAGCGATCGGGTTGAGAATGCGGCGGCGGACCAGCGCGATCAGGCCGGCGCTGGCGGCGGCGACTGCGAGCAGTCCGATCAGCGCAATCACGAAGCTGAAGCGCGCCGACGAATAGGCGGATGCGAGCCCCTGTTCGGCGTTGTCGTAGAAGGCCTCGCGCACCGCGATGATCGCCGCAAGACCGATCTGGGATTCGTCGAAATAGGTGTCGACATCCATGTCGTACTTGCCCGATATCGCGCCGTCCTTGGCTGATTTCAGCGCCTTGCCGAAGCGTTCGACATAGTCGGCCTGCATCTTGCCGAGCGCCGCCGCGACGTTGGCCGGGGTCGCCGGATTGTTGCGCAGCTCCTGCAAGGTCGAGAGGATCTGCTCGGTCCGGCCGGTCGAGCGGAACAGCTCGAGCTTCTCGGGCTCGGTCGCGACGCGCTTGGCGCTGACCAGCGCCTTGTGCAGGCTGGCATTGAGGCCGCCGATGTCGCGCAGCGTCCAGGCCACGTTGGCGTAATTGGCCTGGCGATAGGCGTTGCCGTCGAGGCCCGCGAGGCGGCGGACCTGCTCGTCGAGCAGCGCGGTGACGCCGGCATTGAAGACGGAGTTGTCGGCAACGATCTTGGTGCCCGCCGCGCGGCGGGCGTCGACGGGACCGGCGAGCGCCTTGTCGATGGCCTCGCGCAGCGCGGTGAACTTCACCTTCAATGCGTCGATCGCGCTCGCGACCGCCTCGCCATCGTCGAGCGAGCCCGGCAGGGTGGCGCGGACCTGGTTGACCTTGGCGAGCGCGCCGCTGGTCAGCTGGCGCAGCCGGTCGAGCTGGGCCGCCTGCTTCGGCTCGATCGCAGCGGTCCCGAACAACAGGTTGGTGGCATAGCCGCGCTCGGGGTTCATGTAGCGCGGGATATCGCCCACGGCGCGCACGACCTCGAGCCGGCTCTGCGCGATCGAGGCCTTGTCCATCGTCTGGTACTTGGTGACGGCGACATAGGCTGCGAGTCCGCCGCCGACCGCGGACAATGAGACAATCGCGGCCGTCAGGAGAGTGCCGATTTTCATGTGCTGCGCGCCGGTTGGTGACGAGGGACGGGTAGGTTCCTCAACCGTACCGGGTGCGCATTAAACTTGGGTTTACGATGCCCGCCCACGCCGCGGCCGCCACTGGCCGATCAGCCGAAAGTCTAATCCGGCGCCTCGCGGCCGTGCCTCAGTGCTCGTCGCCGTCAGCGCCCTTGGTCGCGGCGCGATGCTGGGTCGAACCGGTCGGGCCGCTCTCGCCGCAGGGGAGTTGCGTCCAGCTGCCATCCGCGGCCTGCTGGTAGGCCTGGCAGCCGGCAGAGGTGGTTGATTTGTCGTCGGCTTTCTGATGGTCGGAACTCTTCGCCAGCGCAGGGGTCGCAGCAGCCAGGGCTGCGAGCGCACCAGCGAAAACCAGCCTTGCGATCCGCATGTCGGGTTCTCCTTCTCGAAGCGGCCGTATATCCGAAGAGGAATTTGGCGATTTTGGGCCGCGATACGCAGGTTACCGCGGATTGCTTAATGGCCGGAAAACTCGCGGCGCGGGCCGTTAACGCCTGCGAATACTGCTGCGCGCGGCGGGACCAATGTCATCGTCCCCGTGCTAGGATCGACCCGTCATGACCCACCGCATCCTCGTTCTCTACGGCTCCTACCGCTCCGATCGCATGGGCATCCGCCTCGCGCATTTCGTCATCGACGGCTTGCGGGGGCGCGGCGACGATGCCGAGTTGATCGACGCCAAGGAAATCGGCCTGCCGATGTTGGACCGCATGTACAAGGAATATCCGAAGGGGCAGGCGCCGGCTGCGCTCGAGACCCTCGCCGGCAAGATCCGCGACGCCGACGGCTTCCTGTTCGTCACCGGCGAATACAATTGGGGCGTCCAGCCGGGGCTGAAGAACCTCACCGATCATTTCCTCGAAGAATGGTTCTGGCGGCCTGCCGCGATCGCGAGCTACTCGGCGGGCCGCTTTGCGGGCGCACGTGCCGCAACCGCCTGGCACGGCACGCTCTCGGAGATGGGCATGGTCGTGGTGTCGAGCACGATCGCCGCAGGTCCGATCGCGCATACACTTTCGGAGGACGGCAAGCCGATCGGCGAGGGCGGCAAGTCGCTCGAGCGCGCCTTCCCGCGCTTTGCCGATGACTTCGCCTGGTGGATGGAAGCAGCCAAGGTGCAGCGTGCGCGCAGAGCGCCGCCTTACTGACGACGCGCGATCCCGACCATGTGGTCGTCGCTCTATTCCTTCGTCCTGATGTAGCCCGCGAGCCGCGCCTTCTGATCGTGGCACCAGGCGGTCATGCCGGCGCGACGCTGGTCGAGGTCGGTGGTCTGGGTTGCGATCGCGACCTCGGTCATCAGATCGTCGGACTGCTTCTCGCCCATCTTGCCGCCGGTGTGCATGTAGGCGATCGCCTTGCGCACCTGCTCGGTCGTGCCGTCGGGCAGTTGCATGTCCTGTGCCTTCTGCACGAGGTCCTGATAGACGACATCGGTGCCGGGACATTCCACTTTGGCGGCGAAGGCTTGCAGCACCATCGTGACATAGGCGGCGCGCGGTTCAACGGCACGGGCAGGTGTTGCGGCGACAATCAGGCCAGCGATCACCAGAGCGTAACGCATCGAATTCCTCCCAATGTTTTGCACCTTTTCCGCCAAGCTAGCGTCCGCGGGAACTCGGTGCAACCGTTAGGACACACTCGCAGACGGAACCGATCAAACAGACGTGTTCCGCGCGACACTGCCACGATTTCTGCACGATTTCGGCAGCATGTGGTGCGAGTTGACGCAGGGGAGAATGGTCGTGTCGAAGTCGGGGCTTGCTGCGGTGCTGCTGGGGTCGCTCGCGCTGGGCGGTTGCATGCAGGCGACACTGTCGCCTGTGACGGATGCTGCGATGACGCCGCGCGATCGGCAATTGCTGGCCAATCCGCCTTACGCGCAGGCGCGCATCCCCGAGCAGTTCCAGCGTCACATCGTCGACTACACGCGCCGTGAACAGCCCGGCACGATCCTCGTCGATACCGACGCGCGCTATCTCTACTACGTGATGCCCGGTGGCAAGGCGATGCGTTATGGCGTCGCCGTCGGCGAGGAAGCGATGGCCTTCTCCGGCGTGGCCACTGTTGGACGCATGGCCGAGTGGCCGGATTGGGTTCCGACGCCGGAGATCCAGGCCCGGCTCGGGCCGTATCCGTCGCGCGTTCCTGGCGGGCCGGCGAACCCGCTCGGCGCCCGCGGCATCTATCTCTACCAGGGCAACAAGGACACGCTGTACCGCATCCATGGTACCAATCAGCCCGAATATATCGGGCAGGCGATCTCGTCGGGTTGCATCCGCATGAACAACGCCGATGTCATCGATCTCTACCAGCGGGTCAGGCCGGGCGCGACCGTGGTCGTGCTGCCGCCCGGGCAGAACGCCTAATCCCAGTTTGGGATGAAGCGGCGGATCACCTTTGCGGTGATCCGCCGCAAATCTTGTCAACCTCAACGCACCGGCATTGGCGGCCGAACCACCGGGCCGTCGTCATCGGCGTCAACAACGGCGGGCTGCGACTGCAGTGGCAACGGCGCGACAGTCTGTTGCGCCGGCGCGGAGACAGCAGGCAGCGGCGCGGCTGATGTCGGGGGCGGCGGAATATAGGCCTGAGCCGGGCGGCGGATCGCCGGCGGCGGAACGACGGCGGCACGCGGTGACGCCGTGACAGCGCGCGGGTGCGGCGGCACAGGTCTTGGCTCAACTCTCGGCTCAGCCCTTGGCTCGACCATCCGGGTCTCCGTTGTCCTCGCGACACGCTGGGCCAATTGATCCTGGCTCGCCTTGAGCTGATCGATGCTGGCCTTGAGCTGCGCGATCTGCTGTCCCATCGACGCGACGTCACGCGCCACCGACTGCAGCAACTGCGATTGATCCGGTGCCGCTGTGGCCGTTGCGGCTGGCGCGACAGCCGCAACGGGCGTCGCTACCGCAGGCGCTGCTGCTGGAGCCGGCGCAGCTGGCGGCGCGGGCGTGGCGGCGGCGACATCCTGCGATGGCGCGGCCGGCGTCGGCTGTGCGGCCGACTGATCGGGTGCCGCGGTTTGGTCTGTAGGCGTGCTGGCCTGCTCGGGTGCGGACGCCGATTTGCCCGGAAGCAGCGACGACAGCATCTCGATACGCGGCGTCCACTCGGCAGCGAGCTGCCTGGCGCGATCGCCATAGTGCTGCCAGGCCGCGGCGCCCATCGCGCTGATGATCGCGAACACGAACCAGAAGGCGCGGATCGCCCATCTGTTGGTGGGGCGCGGTGCGCGACCAAGCTGAATGTCATCCAGCCTGATGTCGTCGGTCGCGGCGGCGCGATACATCGGCGCAAACGCTTGTGCCGGCGCAACCGGGGGGACTGGCGCGGCCGATGGCGCGACAGCTGCGCTCGGACCGAAATGCGGTTCGCGATGTTCGGATGGTCCCACGCCCGCAGGTGCGAGCGTCGGAGCGGGCGCACTCGCGCGCGGCGGCGGCGTAAAATCGGGTTCGATCGCGAAGATGTCGTGCGGATCGGCGTCTTTGAGCGTGGTTTGCATTGGCGGTCCCGTGTTCAGTCCAGGGTCAAACCGCAAATGGGCGGCCGGCGAATTTGGATTCTGCAATTACCCCTGTCCCTGTCCCCACGACTCCAGTCCGGTTTGACCAAAGCATGGCAAGAGGGTGGAGAGGTTGGGGTGTTTCGGGAACCGGAATGGGAGCGCGAGGGGCACCTCTCACCTCGTCATTCCGGGATGCACGACGTGCGAGCCCGGAATGACGGGTGATAGACCAACGGTTGTTGTGACCCGATTGACACACCCAAGCCGGAATCGGACCACCCGCGGCGCTTCCCGTCGCATCCTGCCACCGTTCCGCCCCGATTGGATTCGGCTGATAGGGGAATGTTGGATTTTCGGCTTGGGCTGGGGCGCGAGTTGGGGGTGCAACATGTCACGCGACGGTACAGGTCTTGCGGACGTCGACGCCAAATCCTGCGCACTCAGTGTGCCGTCTTTGGCCCCATCAGCGCGAGCGCGACGAGCGCTCCGCCTGATCGCCATCGTGATCTGCGGCGCATCGCTCGCGGCCTGTGCGCAGTCCACTGTAGTCAGCCAACGCTCGCAGGCGCTCGCGAGCCGGCCCGCATCAATCGAACCAACTCGAACCTCGTCAGCTCCGGTCCGCACCCGTGTCGCGGCCGCGCACAGGCCTCATGCGTCACGCCCAAAGGCAGGTGACGTCAAGATCGCTTCGCAAGGGCTGGCCAGTTTCTACAGTGAGGACCAGCAGACCGCGAGCGGGGAGAAGTTCGACGCCCACGAACTGACGGCCGCGCATCCGACATTGCCGTTCGGAACCAGGCTGCGCGTCACCGACGTCAAGACCGGCCGTTCGGTGACGGTGCGGGTCAATGACCGCGGGCCCTATGTCCCCGGGCGCATTGTCGACGTCTCCTATTCGGCGGCCCGGTCGCTCGGCATGGTCGGCAAGGGCGTCGCCAATGTCAGGCTCGACGTCGTCGAGTAGCGCGCAAGGAGGCGTGCGGAGGTATTTTTGGGCTCGCGCGGCGTGCGAATCGGGACTTTTGCCTGGGCGATCGGGAAAAAGTCCCGGACGATGCGCGCTTTAATCCTGTTGTTCCCGGCTGCGGCGCACATAGAATTATCGGCGCTACTTCCCCGCGTTCTCCTTTCACAGGCGCGTGGATTTCTACCCAATGAACCTATCCCCGCCTTCGCGTCCCGCGGAAGGCGGGGTTTTTCTTTGCGATCAGCCCCGCGCCGACCTCATGGCCGCACGTTGCTGTGCATTGCGCGAGCGCCTCCACCAAATTGTCACGCTCCCGGCGAATTGCAGCCCAAAGCCGCTGCCAACAGACAGCAAGGATGGTTGCCGGTCTGAAGGGGATGCAGCGTTGGCTTACAAGATGGTCGCAGAACGCGACAACGAGACGGTCAGGGTCGAGCGGGAAAGCACCTGGCTCATCGTCGCCAAGGCCAGGGTTTGGGCGAGCGAAGGATGGAAGGTCGTGATAACCGACAAGGACGGCAAATCCTACCCGCCGGAAGAATTCGACAAGCTGCTCGCGGCGTGAGCGCATTCGCATAGGGCAGGTCGCGGTACGGCGCGCAAAGCCGGCGGCAGGGTGGAACCAGATATCGCCGTTCGCGGTTGAATTCACGGCAGTCGGAGATCCGACCAGGCCGACCCCCGGGGGCATCGGAGGAAAGCGCCATGATGTCCGAAATGCAAATCCACACCATCGCGCGGCAGATGCTTGAAAGGCACGGCCAGCAGGCGATCGCCCATGCGGCGCAGAATGCGGTGGCTTGCGAGAACAAGGGCGAGGCCGAACAGGCCACCGAATGGCGTCACGTCGAGGACGCCATGAAGATGATGCGCGGGCCGCATCAGAGCTGAGGCCGGCTCGCAACAGGGGCACGACGCTGGCGAGCGCGAAACTTGCGCGCGCGCCCGCGGCCGAACGTGCCCCCTTGATTCCCCGCCACGATGGTTCCTTGCTTCAGCTTGCTTTCGCCGGAGATTCCGGGAACTCTGCTAACGCCAGCGGTGGAAGATTTTTCTATCAGGGGGAATTCGCCATGTCTTTCTCACTCTATGATGCGACGGTTGCCAACTATCTCCAGATCCTCGGTGCTACCTCCAGCTTCCTCGACAAGAGCCTCGCGCATTTCAAGGAGCAGGGCATCGATCCGGCCGAGATCGTCGAGACCCGGCTGTTTCCGGACATGCTGCCGTTCCGCTTCCAGGTCGTCTCGCTCGCGCATCATTCCCGCGGCGCGATGGAGGCGGCAAAAAACGGCGTGTTCGTGCCGCCTTCAGGACCGCGGGATCTCGACTACGCCGGGTTGCAGGCGCTGGTCACTGACGCCCGCAACGAACTCGCGGCGCTGACGCCGGAGGCCGTCAACGCGCTGGTTGGCCGCGACGTCTTGTTCAAGGTCGGCGAGCGCACGATGCCCTTCACCGCGGAAGGTTTCCTGATGTCGTTCTCGCTGCCGAACTTCTTCTTTCATTCGACCACGGCCTACGACATCCTCCGCCACAAGGGCGCGCCGCTCGGCAAGCGCGACTTCATGGGCCGGCTGAACCTGAAGAAATGAGCGGCCGGGGACGGTTGCGACGCCGATGAAGCTCCTGGTGTTCGGCTACGGCTACTCGGCACACGCGATCGCCGAGCGCTTGCGCGTCGCGGGTCACGAGATCGCGGCGACCGTGCAGACCGAAGCAAAGGCCGATCAGCTCTCGCGAAGCGGCATCCGCGCGCGGCTGTTCTCGGATGAGCATCGCGATGACGCGATCACTGAGGAGATCGCCGCGAGCGACGCGATCCTGGTGTCGATCCCGCCCGATCAAAGGGGAGATCGGGTGCTGGCGGCGTTTGGTGAGTTGATCGCCGCGGCGCCGCAGCTCGGCTGGATCGGCTATCTCTCCACCGTCGGCGTCTACGGCGACCACGCGGGCAACTGGGTCGACGAGACGACGCCGGTCGTGCCGCGCGAGGGCCGTTCGCGGCTCAGGGTGGAAGCGGAGCGTGCATGGCTCGACTTCGGCGCGGTACACGGCAAGGCCACGCATCTGTTTCGTCTCGCGGGGATCTACGGCCCCGGTCGCAACCCGCTCGCACAGCTGGCCGCGGGGACCGCGCGGCGGATCGTCAAGCCCGGCCAGGTCTTCAACCGCATCCACGTCGCCGACATCGCGGCCGTGATCGAGGCCTCGCTGATGCGCCCGCGCGCCGGCGCGATCTACAATGTCAGTGATGACGAACCTGCACCGCCGCAGGACGTCGTAAGCTTCGCCGCGCAGCTCTGCGGTGTTGCTCCGCCGCCCGAGATTCCGTTCGCAGCGGCCGATCTCACGCCGATGGGACGCAGCTTCTATGACAAGAACAACCGCGTGCGGAGCGGATTGATCAGGAGCGAGCTCGGCGTCGTGCTGCGCTATCCGAACTATCGCGAAGGACTGACGGCGCTGCGCGCAAGCGGCGAGGGGCCGAACAGCCGGGCGCGGGCCGAGACGTCCGGTTAGCCGCGCCAGCGCGGCCGGCATCGGAGCTCGATTCAATTATAAATAGAAATATTGATTGCTGGTTGTGTGGCCGCTCGGACGATGCTACAAAACCTGAAGTGGTTGGTGCGTTTTAGAACAACCTGATTGCCGCAGACCGGTGTGTCGATCTCCGTCGCGTTTGGCGTGCCTGGATGCCTGCGGCTGAAGCCTGTTCGGGGGCTCCCATGAAAGCATTGTTGTCGGGAATGCTGCTTCCGTTGCTGATGGCGGTGGCGATAGTGGCGGCGTCGCAGCGGCCGGTCGCGCAGGCTCAGCAGCAATACCAGCCGCAGGCCGTGTTCTGCGCGGATGGCAAGACCACCACGCTGTGCTCGACCATCCCGGCCTATATCGGCCCCGACCCGAAGCTCAAGCTGACGATCGGCTACAACGGCCTGTACGGCCCGCTGCCGACCAGCGCGGCACAGGACGTGCAGACCCCGTTCGACAACATGGCCTGGCAGATGTTCGTCGCGTTGAACTGGGCTGCCGATGGCGTCGACGATCCCGGCGTGCAAGGGCTGACCAAGCCGGGGCCGCGCACCTGGCAGACTTTCGTGAAAGTCAGCCAGCTGTTCGGCGATTCCAAGGTGAAAGCGGGCTGCACCCAGGCGATTGCGCTGCCGACCTTCTTCGTCGGCTCGCATGGCAACGGCAAGCCGGCGCCGAACAACGAGGAATATTTGCAGGCTTCCACCGACCTGCCGCTGATCGACGTCAACGGCAACTGGACGCTGTTCGAGCGGCGCGTCAATGCCGTCGAGGTGTCCTATCTGCGCGCGCCCGGCGGACATCCGGCTCAGGCGCTGATCAACCTTGCGGGGCAGGTCAATTTCATCAAGCACAATCCGAAGGGCGCCCAGTTCACCTCGTCGGCGACAGTGCCGGACGGCAAGAACGGCTCGATCGAGATCAAGGCCGCCTGGCGCATCCTCGATCCGGCCAAGGACGATGTCTCGAAATTCTACACCCAGAACATCCTGCTGGCCGTCGCAGGCGATCTCGTCAGCAACGGCAAGCCGTTCTGCCGCAGCGAGACGGTTGGGCTGGTCGGCATGCACATCCTGCAGCGCAATCCGCTCGACAGCAAGAATCCGGCGCTGTTGCCGCAATGGATCTGGGCCACGTTCGAGCATGTCGACAACGCGCCGCTGGCACAGACACCCTGCAACGTCAGGGACGGCTGCGGCGATGCCAAGAGCCCGACTTACTGGATCAACAAGCCGAGCTGCGGGCCGGCCGCCGAGGCGCCGGGCGCGCGCTACTCGTTCTACAGACAGCCGATACCGGGCCTGGGTACCAATATCGGGCCGAAAGGGCCGCCCGGGGCGAAGACCCGGTTTCCCTGGAACCCGGTCAAGCCCTATGCCCAAGGCGGCACCACGGCGGCCACAGCGCAGCCGCAGGCCGTGCGCTGCTGGCGCATCTACCCGACGACGACGGTGCTCAACGAGCAATGGCGGATGGCGCTGGGCTCGCTGAAGAGCGTGTTCCAGAACTACATGCTGATCGGCACGCAGTGGGGCGGCACGGTCGAGCCGCCCGCGCCGCCCAATCCGGTGCCGGCCGGCGCCGTGCCCGGCATGCTCTCGAACCTGACGCTCGAGACCTACATCCAGAACTACACCGGCAGCGACAAGAGCCTGCCGGGTCCGGGGACATGCGTCGGCTGTCATAGCTTCGCGACGCTGGTCAACAAGAAGACCTCGGCGGATTTCAGCTTCCTGCCGGGCCTGGTGAACCCGCTGACCGCGCGCAGCGTGATCAAGACCGCGGACTGAGGCGGCAGGGCCGCCTGGGCGTGTCTATGCGCGCTCAGGCTGCCGACGCCATCGCGGCACCGGATCGAGCGGGGTGCGATACAGCTCCCTGTTGTCGATGTCGGTGACGCGCACCGCGCAGCCGCACGCCTTCAGCTCGGGCTTGACCTGTGACAGCTCGTTGGCGAGTTGATCGGCGCGGTCGGAGGCGACGCTGATGTCTTCGAGGATGATGGTCCCCTGATTGCGGAACTCTTCTCCCACCACGAGATCGAAATTGTAATACGGCATTCCGAAGTTCCCCAGTTTCGGTATGCACCACAGGGTAACACTGAGTCGACGGTTCCCTAAGATGCAATCGTGCAGCGATCGGCGCAATCGATGTGCAAGAGATCGCGCAACAGATCGCACATGGTGCGCGATTGTGCAGCAACTCCGTAGTTCAACGGAGTTGCTGCAGCCGCATGTCAGTCCGCCTGGCGCAGGGCGTGACGCGCGCGCCATTTCGGGCCGGGGCCGCGCATGTAATGCAATTCGGGGCGGTAGGGATCGCGGACGCTTTCGATCAGCGCGAGCAAAGCATTGAGGCGGCGGCGCAGCAGTGTCATGACGCGGCCCTCAATGCAGCCGGCCGAGCACCGTGGTGAACGGCAGCTCGAACAATTCGTCGCCGAGATCGTCGGTGACGTGCAGCACCCAGTTGCGCCAGTCCTCCGCGCTCGGCATCATCACATACGAACGCACCAGCTGCTCGGCATGCTCGCGCGCTTCGGAGAGGTTCATGGCGGAGCCGTAGCGATCGAGCAGGACGTGCTGATCGTCGGAGCAGTGGAAATAGACCGCGGCCATTTGCTGATTCCCGTCACAGACGATTCACGCATGCTGGAATACCAGTGCGTTGCCTCGACGAGAATCCGGATGATCCCCCATCGGAGAATTACGGGGAATGCGGACGATTTGAATCAACTGGCCGTGATGAGGTCGTGAGAATCACGCGAAAGCGAATCAAAAGATCATTTCGCCGATCGCAACCTCGTTGCGTGGTCCGAGAACGATGACCTTGCCGGCGGAGTCCTTCGCGCCGAGGATCAACAGCTCCGACGTGAAGCCCGCGATGTTCTTCGCACCGAGATTGCAGACGCAGACGACGAGCGAGCCGACCAGATCAGCCGGCTCGTAATTGGTGATCTGCGCGCTTGACCACATGATCCGTTCGGCTCCGACGTCGACGCCGACCTTGTAGGACGGATTGCGTGCGCGCGGAAACGGCTGCACCTCGACGACCTTGCCGATGCGGATGTCGAGCCGGGCGAAGTCGTCATAGGTGGCGAGAGGTTTCAGGGCAGTCATGTCGGGCCCAGCACGACAGCGGCATAGGTGAGGAGGGTGGCGATATCGATCATGGGACGTGTTCCTGACGCTGGGCGACCGCGACGGCCTCGAACCGGCGCTTCGGACGAACCAGCTCCTCGCCGGTCTCGACGATGCGCATCTCCTCGGTGCCCTTCAGTACTGTGCGCTCGAGCACGGCGAAGATCGCGGATGCGGCTTGGCCGAGCGCGGCCGGCGTGTCCGATCCCGTGATACGCGCGGCGGCGAACAGCGCGGCAAACAGGTCGCCGGTGCCGTTGGGGCTGATCGGCAGTCTCGGGGTGCGCACGCGCCAGGCACCGCTGCGCTCGATTGCCAGTGTGTCGATCGCATCGCCCGGCGTCTCCGGTAACTCCGCGCTGGTGACGACGACGGTCGACGGACCGCGCGCGATGATCGTGCGCGCCAGCGCGATCACGGCGTCGGTCGTCGTGGCCTTGGCGCCGCAGAGATACTCGAGCTCGAAATGGTTGGGCGTGATGATGTCGGCGAGCGGGCACAGCAGGTCGCGCATCAGCGGCGGGATGTCGGATCGCACGAACAGGCCCTCGTCGCGATCGCCGAGCACGGGATCGCAGCAATAGAGCAGGGCCCGATTCCCGGCCTTGGCGCGGGCGACAAAGTCGGCGACCTCGGCTGCGATATCGGCGGAGCCGAGATAGCCCGACAGGATCATCCGCGCGCCGTCGAGCGCGCCGCGCTCCTCGATCCCGAGCAGCAAATCCGCCACCAGCTGCACGTCGAGCACCCGGCCGCGGATGGTGTCGTAACCGGGGCGGTTGCTGAGCAGCGTGGTCGGCACGGCGACGACATCGATACCATGTGCCTGGATTGGGAACACGGCGGCGCTGTTGCCGACATGGCCCCAGGCGACCTGTGACTGGATGGAGATGACGGTCATGCTGCTCCGATCACCCGAACAACGCGACAAAGATCACGTAGAGCCAACCCAGGATGCCATGGATGATTGCCCACAGGATCGAATGGTTGTTGCTGTAGGAGATCGCCATCGCCAGCGCCGAGCCGAAGCCCACGCCGTATTTCGCGCCCTCGACGCGGATCCCGTAATACCGATTGCCGTTCATGCGGGCCATTCCCATCTGCGCCTGAAGCTGGGGTCAGCGTAGCGTAGTCCGCCGACCTTTGGCGAGGGGATGGCGGGTCGCAGGCTGATGGAATCTGGCCCAATCGGTTCCGCAAACTCGCCTTCGCCGGGACGACATCGAGTGGGTTGTGCGACCTTACTCCCGTCATTGCGAGGAACGAGGCAACGAAGCAATCCATCGGTCCACACATGCGGACCGATGGATTGCTTCGCTTCGCTCGCAATGATCCCTTCGTCGGCTGAAAGATTGCATTTTCTACACAATTGGCATCGGAATAAAACGGCGGGCAGGCACGTCATGGTCTCAGCGATGCCGGCGGACACGAGATGCGTCTCGCCGAATCCGCAAGGAGAACAAGACCATGATGAAGCATATTTCGACAGGACTGATCGCGATTGTCATGCTCACGACATCGGCGCTGGCCGGTAACGCTGCCGTCGCCGCGCCACACGCCGTCGTGAAGAGCCATGCGAGCGCCGCTTACGCGGGCCGCTGGGGCGATGCTCAGGCCCGCATGCCCATGCCGCGTGACGATTCTGGCGGCACCTGCGATGTCGGCGACAATCCCGCGATTTGCTGAACCGGGCTGCGCGGCCGGTTCGGCGCGTACAAGTGATGGATCGGCGGACTTCCGCCGCGTCTCCTTTCATGCAACATTTGCGTGCATGAATGAAATCGAGACATTGTTTGGGGCGTTGCGTCAGTCGGCCGACGGCGACGTCGTCGACCTGCTGGAGCGCATGGTGCGGGATGCTCCGGATCCTGCCCTGAACCGCATGAACGCGCTCGAATTGGCGGCTCGGGCCGGGCTTGCCGAGGAGCGGGTCATCGCCGGGCTGCTGCATGCGGTGGGGCTCGGCATGCTGGAGCTGACCTGGAGCGTGATGTGCCCGAGCTGCGCCGGCGTGCTCTCCGCCAATAAAAGCCTGAAGACGCTCAACAGCCCGCAATATAGCTGCGGCTTCTGCGCCGCGGGTTACGAGACGACGCTCGACAATCTGGTCGAGGTGACCTTCACGGTCAGCCCGCGCCTGCGCAAGATCGCGGCGCACACTCCCGACGAACTGCCGCTGGCCGATTATTATCGCCAGATGTTTTGGAGCTCGGCCATCGATCTCCCCGACGATCTGGAGAAGCTGCTGCGGGAGGTGACGCTCGACGCCATCGACCTGCCGCCGGGAGAACGGGCCATCCTGTCGTTGAACGTGCCTGTCGGGACGTTGATCGTGTTCGATCCCGTGACGCATGCGGCCCAGTTCCTCGACGTCAAAGGCGAGGAGGCGAGCGCGCGCCAGAACCTTTCCGTGACCTTCAACAAGGTGCAGGTTCCCGCCGACACCGTCGCCTTGCGGCCCGGGCCGGTGCGGCTGACCCTGGAGAACCGCACCGACGATCGCGTGTTGCCGGCGGTGTGGGTGGCGACCCCGGCGCTGGACGCGTTCCTGTCGCGACGCAAACCTTTCCTCACGGCCAAGCGCCTGCTCACCAACCAGACCTTCCGCGACCTCTACCGGACCGATGCGCTCGCGATCGGCCAGCGCCTCAAGATCCTGAGCCTGACGTTCCTGTTCAGCGACCTCAAGGACTCCACCGCGCTCTATGAGCATGTCGGCGACCTGGTCGCCTTCGATCTCGTCAATGAGCATTTCCGCCTGCTGCAGGAGATCATCGCCTCCGAACGGGGCGCCGTGGTGAAGACAATCGGCGATGCCGTGATGGCGACCTTCGAGACCCCCGACCGCGCCATCGCCGCCGCGATCCGAATGCGCGAGGCGATGAGTGATCTCGGCGCCGAACGCCAGCACCAGAGCCTGCGCCTGAAGATGGGCATCCACGAGGGATCATGTCTTGCGGTCACCCTCAACGGCCAGCAGGATTATTTCGGTCAGACGGTGAACGTCGCCTCGCGCGTCCAGGGCCTGGCCGCGTCGCGCTCGATCGTGGTGACCGAGTCTGTGGTGGAGAACGCCGAGACGCGGGCCTTGCTCGAGGCCAACGGGCTGGAGCCAACGCACCGGACCGTGGCGTTGAGCGGCATCGCGGACAAGGTGTCGGTGTACGAGATTCCCTGAACGCGTCGCGAGCCCGCCATGCACATCCTCCGTCCCCAGTTTCGCATCGAGGAGCAGCGTGCGCTGGCCTTTGCGGCCGAGCGCGGCTTCGGCGTGATCGTCGCCGCCGGCGAACGCGGCCCGCGTGGCTCGCATGTGCCATTCGTGATCAAGCGGCGCGATGGCAGCGTCGTCGTGCAGGTCCATCTCACGGCCAAGAACCCGCTGGTCGAGCTCGCCGACGGCGTCAGGCGCTTTCTGTTGATCGTCTCCGGGGACGATGCCTATGTCTCGAACGACTGGTATGCCTCGCCCGACAACGTCTCGACCTGGCTCTATGAAGCCGTGCAGCTGAGCGGCGTCGCGCATCTGCGCGGCCATGACGAGAACCGCGGCCATGGCGATGCACTGCTCGCGGTCTCGGAGGCGCGGCTGCCGAAACGGCCCTGGGACCTCGCGCAGATGGAGCCCGCCAAGCGCGAGAGCATGCTGTCGATGATCCGGGTGATCGATATTGTCGTCGACGAGATCGAGGGGCAGTCGAAACTCAACCAGCACAAGAGCGACGCTGATCACACAGCTGTCGCCAATCAGCTCGCGCGCGCCGAGGAGACGGGAAGCCGGCGGCTTGCCGCGAAGCTGCGCGCGCTGCGGCCGGGGCTTGAGTATGAGTTTGATTGCGAAGAGTAGCTCTCGTCTCGTCATCCTGAGAGAATGTGAATATATCACTCGCGATGACGCATACTCGATGTCGTCCCGGCGCAGGCCGGGACCCATAACCACCGAAGGTCATTGTTGCGCGACGCTGGAGCCTCAGCTTCTTCAACAACGAAACCCTGTGGCTATGGGTTCCGGCCTTCGCCGGGACGACGAGGCGAAAGATTCGCAGCATCACCGTCATCCTCCAGGATGACGGTGAGAGAAGGCTTGGCACGCCATCTGTATCCACACGAGCAAACCTCTTGTTAACATTCGTTCCGCGCCGATTTGTTCGATTCCGATTCGTTCTTAGCGAACAAAATGGAGTCGGATGGGGAACAAAGCTGCGGCGTGGTTGCGACGGGAACGCCACCAAAATGCCGCAACATCGCGTGTTCCAGCTGTTCCGCGATGGTCTTTGCAGGAACTGATTGCGGCCGTCGCTCGTTCTCTCCGGCACATCGGCTGAACGCTGACAGACAGGAGTGATCCATGCGAAAATTCATCCTTCCGATCGTCGCGGTCCTCGCGCTTGGCGCGGCGACGCCTGTCATGGCCTATGATTCCGGAGACCAGATCTCGATGCAGGCTGCGCTCGATGTCGCAACCGATCTCGGCGTCATGACAGTGTCCAACACCCAGTTCCTCGGCGACGAATGGCAAATCGAAGGCCGCGACTACCGCGGCCGCTGGATCGAGGTCTACGTCGACTCGCAGACTGGCGCAGTGCGCAACGTCGATCGCGACTGGTAGCTCTGAGGGCGGGTTAGCGCGAGCGCAACCCGCCGGCTTCCAGGAACAGGATAGGCGGATTACGCTTTCAGCCAATCCGCCCAACATTCTGCGTTCCTGTGCTACTCTCCCTGCATGGCGAAGAAAGCAAAGCGGCGCACAGTGCTGGCGATCGATATCGGCGGCACCCATGTGAAGGTGATGACGAACAAGGCGCGCATCAAGCGCGAGTTCGAGTCGGGTCCAAAGCTCTCCGCGAAGGAGATGGTGCGTCAGGTCAAGGCGCTGACCAGGGACTGGTCCTACGACGTGATCTCGGTCGGCTATCCCGGGCCCGTGGTCCACGAGAGGCCGGTGACGCAGCCTTACAATCTCGGTCCGGGCTGGGCCGGCTTCAACTTCCAGAAGGCCTTCGGGCGCCCGACACGCGTGGTCAATGACGCGCTGATGCAGGCGATCGGCAGCTACCAGGGTGGCCGCATGCTGTTCCTCGCCCTAGGCACCGGGCTTGGCTCCGCGATGATCGTCGACGGCGTTGCCGAGCCGATGGAACTTGGCCATTTGCCGTACCGCAACGGCAAGACCTTCGAGCACTATGTCGGCGCCGCCGGGCTCAAGCACCACGGCACGAAGAGGTGGCGCAAGATCGTCGACGACGTCGTCGCGCGCCTGTTCGCCGCGCTCGAGCCCGACTATGTCGTGCTCGGCGGCGGCAATGCCCATCTGGTCGACGATCCGCCGAAGCGGGTGCGGTTCGGCGACAACGCCAACGCGTTCGAGGGCGGATTCCGGATGTGGAAGAAGGGTGGGATCAAATCAGCCCGACGGCGGTAGCGCGTCAAGCGGATTGGACAAAGGTGGATTATGCTGCGGCTGACGAGTCCGGGAGTCGCCGTCTGCACGGCGTTCCCTCGAAGCCCAAGGAGACCGGCCGTGACAAAACCGTTTCCATCCAAAACCCACATCGGCAATCACACGCTGCATCCGGAAACCCTGATGCTGAATTACGGCTACGACCCGCAGCTGTCGGAGGGCGCGGTCAAGCCGCCGGTGTTTTTGACCTCGACCTTCGTGTTCAGGACCGCCGAGGACGGCAAGGATTTCTTCGACTTCGTCGCGGGCCGCCGCGAGCCGCCTGAAGGGATGGGCGCGGGACTGGTCTATTCGCGCTTCAATCATCCGAACAGCGAGATCGTCGAGGACCGGCTCGCGATCTATGAGCGCACCGAGAGCTGCGCGCTGTTCTCGTCGGGCATGGCGGCGATCTCGACCACGGTGCTGGCCTTCGCGCGGCCCGGCGACGTGATCCTGCATTCGCAACCGCTTTACGGTGGCACGGAGACGCTGTTCACCAGGACGCTGGCGGGGTTCTCGATCGGCGCGGTGGGATTTGCCGACGGAATCGACGAAAACGTGGTGCGCGCCGCCGCAGAGGAGGCGATGCGCAAGGGCCGGGTCGCGATGATCTTCATCGAGACGCCGGCCAATCCGACCAATGGCTTGGTTGATATCGCGCTGGTCAGGCGGATCGCCGATATGATCGGCAAGGCACAGGGGCATACGCCTGTGATCGCCTGCGACAACACGCTGCTCGGGCCGGTGTTTCAGCGGCCGATCGAGCATGGCGCCGATCTCTCGCTGTATTCGCTCACAAAGTATGTCGGTGGCCATTCCGACCTAATCGCAGGTGCGGCGCTCGGCTCGAAGAAGCTGATGAAGGACGTCAAGGCGTTGCGCGGCGCGATCGGAACCCAGCTCGATCCGCATTCCTGCTGGATGATCAGCCGCTCGCTGGAGACGCTGAGCCTGCGCATGGAAAAGGCCGACCGCAACGCGAAGGTCGTGGCAGATTACCTGCGCGACCATCCCAAGGTGGCGCAGGTGCATTATCTCGGCCATCATGATTCGGCATCATCCGCGGGCCGCGTGTTCGCCAGCCAATGCAGCGGTGCCGGCTCGACCTTCGCGTTCGACATTGTCGGCGGGCAGGAGGCCGCGGAGAAATTCCTCAATGCCTTGCAGATATTCAAACTCGCGGTGAGCCTCGGCGGCACCGAGTCGCTGGCGAGCCTGCCGGCGACGATGACGCATTCCGGCGTTCCATCAGACATCCGCCAAAAGATCGGCGTGCTCGATTCCACCATCCGGCTGTCGATCGGCATCGAGCATCCGTCGGACCTGGTGGCCGACATCGCGCAGGCGCTGAGCGGGGTGTGACCGGGGTTGCGAAAGCCAATGCGGCGGCTGCACGCAGAAGTGCAAAACCGGCCATTGACGTCGCGGAACGAGACACGACATAAGCCGGGCGCCGACCCGTCGTACCGCCCAGGAGCCTGCCATGAACGCGCCGCCCAACATCGATCCCGCTGCCGCGCGTTCCGACGGCGACGTGCTGCACTGGCTGACCAACGAGACGCGTGACCAGCGCTTCATCGATAATATCTTTGCCGAGCTGTGCCTGCGGCTGCAGCGCGCGGGTGTTCCGATCAAGCGGGCGTCGCTTCACCTGCTGATCCAGCATCCGCAATGGCTCGGCGCTCGCGTCCTGTGGATAGACGGGATGCAGGAGGCCACGATCAGCCGGGTCGACTACGATGTCCGACAACGCTCCGAATATATCGGCAGTCCCGTGCAGGAGATTCTGGGCGGCGTCAGCGAGATCCGCGAGCACCTCGAACGCGATCCGGCGCAGGGGCGCCAGCATGGCGTCTATACCGAGTTGCGCTCGCAGGGCCTGACCGACTATGTGGCTTGGCCGATGCATCACACGCTCGGCAAACGGCATATGGTGGCGTTCTCGACCGATCGGAAGGGCGGTTTCGAGGATGCGCATATCGCGGTTCTCACGCAGCTGTTGCCGATCCTGGCGCTGGTCAGCGAAATCCGCATGAAAAACCGGCTGGCTCGCACGCTGCTGGAGACCTATGTCGGCTCGCATGCCGGCGAGATGATCCTGGCCGGCGCCACCAGGCGCGGCAGCGGCACCACGGTACATGCTGCGATCGTGATCTGCGATTTGCGGGATTTCACAAAAATCTCCGACAACTGGCCGCGCGACGACGTCATCGACCTGCTCAACGATTATTTCGATGCGATGTCGGAGCCGATCGTACGGCGCGGCGGCGAGATCCTGAAATTCATGGGCGACGGGTTGCTCGCAATCTTTCCGCTCAGCCAGCCCGAGGCTTGCGCGAATCTGCTGCATGCCGTCACCGAGGCGCGTCAGGCCATGACCGCCCTCAACGACAAGAACAGCGCAGCCGGCGGGGCGCCGCTGCGCTACGGCATCGGCGTCCATGTCGGCGACGTCATGTACGGCAATATCGGCTCGCGCTCGCGGCTCGACTTCACCGTGATCGGCCCCGCCGTCAACATGGCCTCGCGCCTGGAGGCCCTGACCAAGCAATTGGGCAAGCAGGTGCTGCTGTCGCGCGCGTTCGCTGATCTGGTTTCGAGCGAGTTCAAGCTCGAGCATGTCGGCGAGCATCAGGTGCGCGGCTTCGCCGAGCCGATCGAGCTGTTTGCGTTTCACGGGTGAGGCGATTGTTGCTCCGGAAACATCCGAGCGACATCGGACACAATTCCATCGCGCAACGACGACGCCGGCAACCGCTTTGTTGATACGTTCGATATCTGACGCCGGTACAGCAACACGATGCAAAACAACGGGAGCCGGCCCGGAAGGTTTGGTTAATGTGACTCGCCTTCACTCCTCGCGGGGCTAAACAACGCGAAGGGGTAACAGATGAGCATCTCATCAGCCACGTCGGCATCCAGTTCTTATTCAACGTCACCGCTCGACCGCCTCAAGCAGGAGCTTGCAAAGGAAGTCTCGAGCGGCCAGATCTCTTCAACCGACGAAACTGCGTTGTCGTCGGCACTCGACGACATCGATTCGGCGATGAAGAGCGGCGCGAGCAGCGCCGCGTCGGGCAGCGGCGGCAGCCCGCCGTCGCCGGAGGCGATGCAGTCCAAGATCAACGACCTGATCCAGAACGAAGTGTCGAGCGGCAAGCTGACGTCCGATCAGGCCAGCGAGTTGAAGAGCGTGTTTGCCAACACATTCTCCGGCGGTCCCGGATCGTCGGCGGATGCTGGCGGCACGTCATCGAGCAGCAGCGACTCCTCATCGAGCACGGCGTCGTCATCCTCGTCGGACACCGATAAATTGCTTCAGGAGCTGCTCCAGGCGCTGCAAAGCTCGATGGGCCAGGGCGCCTCGTCGTACAACGGCAGCGGCGCCTCCGCCTCGTCGGGCACAGCGAATACCTCGCTCCTGCTCAACTACACGAGCTGAGGCGTGATCCCGCCGGCGCTTGCGATCAACTCGAAGGATCGCAGCCGCTTGGCGTGATCGTAGACGTCGGACACGATCATCAGCTCGTCGGCGCCGGTCTCGGCAACCAGCGCATCGATGCCGGCGCGAACCGTCTCGGGTGAGCCAATGATGGAGCGCGCCAGCATCCGCATCGCCTGGACCTTCTCCTGCGGCGACCAGTAGCTCTCGATGTCGTCGATCGGCGGCTGGCTGAGGCCGCGCGCGCCGCGAAAGATGTTGGTGAACGACATCTGCTGCGTCGTCGCCAGCCGGCGCGCTTCCGCGTCGGTGTCGGCGGCGACGATGTTGACGCCGACCATGGTGTAAGGGCGATCAAGCTGCTCTGACGGCTTGAAGCGGTTGCGGTAGACATGCAGCGCCTGGAGCAGCAGCTCAGGCGCGAAATGCGAGGCGAAGGCGTGGGGAAGCCCGAGCTCGGCGGCCAGCATCGCGCCAAAGTTGCTCGATCCCAAAATCCACAGCGGCACGTCGGTGCCCGCGGCGGGCACGGCCTGGATGCGCTGATTGGGACCGGCCGCAGCCAGGAAGGCCTGCACCTCGAGCACGTCCTGCGGGAAGTTCTCGGCCGCCTCCGGCGTGCGGCGGAGCGCGCGCAGCGTCAGCTGATCGGTGCCCGGCGCGCGGCCGAGCCCGAGGTCGATCCGATCAGGAAACAGCCGCGCCAGCGTGCCGAACTGCTCGGCGATGACGTAGGGCGCGTGGTTCGGCAGCATGATGCCGCCGGCGCCGACGCGGATCGTCTTGGTGCCCGCCGCGATGTGCCCGATCACCACCGCCGTCGCAGCGCTCGCGATGCCGGCCATGTTGTGATGCTCGGCGACCCAGATGCGGCGATAGCCGAGGCGCTCGGCGTGAACTGCGACATCGCGGGCGTTGTACAGTGCGCCGCGCGCGTCGGTATCCTGGGTGACGCGGACGAGATCGAGGATGGAGAGGACGGTCACGGCGGCTCCGGGACGACAGCGGGAAGGGACGTCGCCAGAGGTATCAGGCTATGTCCGGGGAAGGCGAAAACGGCGCGCTTTGGCCGGTTCGCTCGTCCGATATGGCTACGGCCGCGACGCGGTTCAATCTTTAGCGGCCGGGGGCTGTGCTCAGCGGCGCGCCGCCGGTCGAAATCGGACCTGCCGGCTTTGGCGCGCGAGCCGGCGGCCGTCTGGGCCGCGGAGCCGCCTGCGCGACGGGGGCGCGCGGTGGTTCGGCCGCGACCGGCGGCGGTGGCGGAGCCGGAGGGGTTTGCAGCGCCTCGACCTTCGAGGTCAGCGCCGCCAGCTGGTCGGTGAGGGCCTTCAGCTGCGCCTCCTGGTCGGCCACCGTGCGGCCGAGCGCGGCGAGGTCGTCCTCGGCCTTCTGCTGGGCTGCAAGCAGATCCGGCACCGCCTCCTTGTCGCCTGCGGCCGCTTTGTCTCCAGGTGCGGTATCAGGTGCGGTATTACCCAGCGACGGCACCAGCGGCGCGATCATCGGCCAGGCGTAGACGCCGCCGGCGCCCGCAAGGACGAGGACGACGACGAGAAGGAACCACGGCCAGCGGCGGCGGGGAGCGGCAGCAAGCGGGCTTGACGGCGCATGGCTGGGCCATGCCTGATCAGAATCATTGCTCACCCCTGCTTCCTAGAGCATTTTCGGCAGCGGTTGCAATCGATGCCGAGTCCGCCCACTTTGCCGGCATGCCCCCTTCGTCCGCAGCCCCATTGGCGCCCAAATCCGCTTCCAGGCCCGCCCCCAAGCCCACTTCCACCTCCGAGCTGCTCGAGGAACTCGTCGCCAAAGCGCCTGACGGGCCCGTCGACCTCGAATGGCTGCTCACAAACCTGGACCGGCGCTCGTTCGGACTGCTGCTGCTGCTGCTCGGCCTGTTGGTGATCATTCCCGGCGTCGCGACGATTGCGACATTGGCGCTGTTGTTTCCGGCGGTCCAGATGATGCTTGGCCGCCATGCGCCGGCGTTCCCGCGCTTCGTGTCGAAGCGGCAGTTCGACTTCAAGCGCTTCAGGCGGTTCACCGTCTTCGTCAGCCCGATGCTGCAGGCGATCGAGCGCATCAGCCGTCCCCGCTGGGAGGCGCGTCACGACGTCATCAACCGCCTCGTCGGCCTCGTCGTCTTCCTGCTGGCCTTCTCGGCCGGCTGGCCGCTGCCGCTGGTGAACGTCATTCCGGGCATCGTGGTCGTGCTGATCGCGGTCGCCTATCTGCAGGAGGACGGCCTGCTGCTGGCGGTCGCGATGGCTTCAGCGCTGATCTCGCTGCTCGGGCTCGGCTGGACGCTCTGGGCCTCGGCCGGCGCGGTGATGAAGTGGATGGGAGTGTGACGCGCGACCTCGTGCTTCCTCGCCCGCAGGCGCCGTCGGTGGGGCACGCTGCCATGATGTCGAAAAACAACCCCATGCAAAGTAGGCTGCTCGCGGACGGCGTTCGACCGGGCACACCTTGACAGGTCGGGCAAATCAGCGGTACATTTCTAATATTCCGAAATCATGCAAGCGTCGCGCTCGGCTCCCGCCGCTCCGCATGGGTTAACACATTGGTCATTCCTTCGCGGGCATTTTCGCGGCTCCATTGATCAGGGAGACACCATGTCTGACGTCACCATTCCCGGCGGCAAGATCCGCGCGTTCGTCGAACGGATTGAAAATCTCGACACCGAGCTCCAGGAGCTGAACGAGCAAAAGAAGGAAGTGTTCGCCGAGGCCAAGGGCGAAGGGTTCGACGTCAAGATCCTCAAGGAGATCATCAAGCTGCGAAAGCAGGACGAGGACGAGCGCGACGAGCGCGAAAGCCTGCTCGACCTCTACATGCGCGCCATGGAGCAGGCCGGACCCGAACAGGCGGCCAAGGCCGCGTGATGAACTAGGTCGCCCGCACGAGCGCAGTTCGTGGGATGGGTAGAGCGAAAGCGAAACCCATCCTGCGCTGCTAAAAGGCTTGGGGAAACACGAGCGATGGCTTTTCGCGTCTTGATCATCGGTGGCACGGGGCAAGTCGGATCCGCGGTGGTGCGTGCGCTGATCGCAGAACCGTCCTGCGCCGAGATCGTGATGATCAATCGCCGCGAGGCTCCTCCGATCGCCGATCCGCGTGTGCGGCAGATCGTCCTGGATACGGCCGGCGCAGGGTTTCCGGATGAAGTGACCGCGATTGCGCAGGGGATGGCAGCCCAAGGAGATGCCGTCTACGGCGCGAGCTGCATCGGCGTCGGCAGCGGCAGCCTGAAGTGGAGCGAGGAGGCGCTGAAGGCCCTCGAACTCGGCGTGGTCAGCGGCTTCGCGCGCGGCTGCCGGGCCGGAGGCATCACACGCTTCGCCCTGCTGTCGGCGGCGGGAAGCTCCACCACAAGCAGGATTCGTTATGCGCGGATCATGGGGGAGAAGGAAGAGGCGGTGCGAGGAATTGGATTCCAGCGCCTCGCGATTTTCCGCCCGGGGATCATCGCTGGCAATGTTCATACGCCGGGGTATGTGGCGTGGTTGGGGCGGCTGATTCCCGGATCGTTCGGCACGATCGAGCAGGACGATATCGGACGTGCTTTCGTCGCGGAGTTTGCCGAGAGTTCGGGGCTGAGTGGGACGGTTTATCTCGAAAATGCGGCGATCAGGAAGGCTTCACTCTTGCGGCCCGATCATCGTGCCTGACGCCTGCTCATCGTTTCGGGGTGCGCCCGCGGATTTGGTCGAAGCCTTGCTTGATGGCGGCGAAGCGCGCGTCGACGAACGGCTCAAATTCGAGGTCGGTGAAGATATAGGGCCAGTCGTTTTCGACGCCTTCGCGGACGAGTTCACCGACATACATGGGATCGATGCCCTGAGAGATGCGGTCCCGGATCTGATTGATCCGCTCGGCCAGTGGGCCCGAAGTCGGCAAGGCATGGACCGCCCCCTCGAAGTGCTTGGGGAGGTTGCGCCCTGAGTTCATGATCTGAGTGCGGATGAACCCGGGACACAGCACCGATACGCCAATCCCGCGGGGCGCGAGTTCAGGCCGCAGGCCCTCGGACAGCGCGACAACACCATACTTTGAAACGTTGTATGCAGCGCTTCCCCCCGAAATGAGGCCGGCGATAGAGGCCGTGGAGACGATGTGTCCACCCTCGCCATGCTGCTCGATCAGCGGCCCGAAAATCTCGATCCCCCAAACGGTCGCCATCAGGTTGACGCCCAGGGTCCAATTCCACGACGCATCGGTCCAGGTGCCATAGGGCCCACCGCCGCCGACGCCCGCGTTGTTGACGAGGATATGCACCTTGCCGTAGCGGGCAGTCGTGGCTTCGGCGGCCGCCACGAGTTCGGCTTTCAGCGAGACGTCCGCTTTCACGCCGTCGACATCGACGTTGGTGAGCCGCAGTTGCGCGAGCGCCGCGGACAGCGCCGCTTCCTCGATATCGCAAAGCATGACCTTCGCCCCCGCCTGGGCGAAAGCGGTCGCGATCCCCAGTCCAATGCCTGACGCCGCGCCGGTCACGAACGCGGTTTTTCCAGCGAGGTCTTTCACGTGCCTTCTCCCGCAAGCCGAGACCCTCGCGCCGAAAAGCCAAGGGTCCCCGGACGGCATATGATCGCAGTTTCGAGCGATTGGGAAGCGTGCCACCGCGCAACGGTCTTGCGCTGTCTTCCTGGCGACGCCGGGCGTCGCAGCGTTGCGTGCCCTCGTTGGCTACGGCGTTGAAAATCGCCTGTTTTTCGACGACAGTTGCGCGGCCGGGCATCGGTCAGCGCGAGGCTGTCCTCGGCGCCCGTCATGGGCGATGACGTCGCGTTGCTTGCACTTGGGGGAATTCATGGAGCTTCACAGGCGGGGACATCGATACAGGGATGTGGAAACCGGCGTGACGCTCGACACCTGGTTTCCGAAGCGTGACGCAGCGGTGGTCCGCCACTGCCTGGCCGAAAAGCACGGTCTGGTTGAAGGAGACCAGATGGAGGTTACGATCCGGCATCTCGACGATCGTCCGGCCTCGACCGAGGATGCCTGGCTTCGCCTGCATTTGCTGTCCGAGCGGAGCGTCAAGCCGAACGGCCTCAACCTCGACGGCGTCTTCGACCTGCTCACCAACGTCGCCTGGACATCCGCAGGTCCCGTGCTGCCCGGCAAGGTCGACGATCTCCGCACCAGGGTGGCCGCCGATTGGCACCATTTGATCGTCTCCTCGATCGACAAGTTTCCGCGGATGGTGGACTACGTGGTGCCGTCAGGCGTGCGCGTTGCCGACGCCGACCGGGTGCGGCTCGGCGCGCATCTCGGGTCGGGAACGACCGTGATGCACGAGGGTTTCGTCAACTTCAACGCCGGGACGCTCGGCGAAGCGATGGTCGAAGGCCGTGTCACGCCGGGCGTGATCGTCGGCAAGAATTCCGACGTCGGTGCGGGCTCGTCGATCATGGGGACCTTGTCGGGCGGCGGAAAGACCAGGAATTCGATCGGGGAGCGCAGCCTGCTCGGGGCGAACGCCGGCATCGGAATCTCGCTCGGCGACGAGTGCATCGTCGAGGCGGGGCTCTACGTGACTGGTGGCACCAAGGTGAAACTGCCCGACGGCAAGGTGGTGGCGGCACGTGACCTGTCCGGCCGCTCGGGACTGCTGTTCCGGCGCAACAGCCAGAGCGGGGCGGTGGAAGCGCTGCCGACGGACGCCTCGCGTTGGGGCGGGCTGAGCACGGCGTTGCACACGAACGATTGAGCAGCGGGGCAATGGCTGCCGCGGCGCCGGCCTTGCTCAACAGCAGAGCAATCAGCGCGCAGGGCGTCTCGGCGAAGCGCAACGCGCCGGAAAATAAGCTGATGAGGCGCCTTACGCCCGCGGCCGATCGACCCTACCTTCGCTGAGCGCCGACCGAACAGCCATAACCGATCCGATCCGGAGCGAACCGATTCCCCAACTCATATTCGGCCTGACCAGCCTGCTGATCCTGACCCGCTTCATCTGGCCGCTCGACTGGCCGCTCCCGGCAAAGATCGTCACAGCGTTGCTCGTGCTGGTCGCCCTGCAGTTTCACCGCTGGAACAGACTGTCGTCGGGATCGGAATTTTCGCCGGAGTTTCCGCGTCCGGTGGTCGTCCTGTTCAACTGGGCGTTCGGCGCGCTTATCCTGCTGGCGCTGCTGCAACTGGCGCTCGATGCCGCAACGATCGTCGCTGCGCTGATCCACGGCGGCATCGTGGGCGCGCCTGACGGCGTCCGCTACGCAATTGCTGCGCTCGCGGCCGTCACTGCCGCGATCGGCGTCCAGCAGGCGATGCGAATTCCACCGCTCAGGGATATCGAAGTCGGCATCCGCGGACTTCCGCGACCGTTCGACGGCTACACCATCCTGCAACTGACCGATCTCCACATCAGCCGGCTGTTTCCGGCGCCATGGGCGCGCGCCGTCGTCGAGCGATCGAACAAGCTTGGCGCGGACCTGATCGCGATCACGGGCGATCTCATCGACGGCACCATTGATGCGCGGCGCAACGACATTGCGCCGCTGCGCGACCTGATGGCCGCCGACGGCGTCTACGTGATCTCGGGCAATCACGAATATATCTTCGGCTACGATTCGTGGATGGCGCACTATGCCGCGCTGGGCCTGCGCTCGCTCGAGAACAGGTACATCGTGCTCGAGCGCGGCGCCGGCCGCCTGGTGATCGCCGGGATTACCGACCGCGCGTCGCGCCGCAGGGGGCATTCGATCCGCGACCTTGCCGCGGTTCTCGAAGGCGCCCCCAAAGGTGCGCCCGTCATCCTGCTCGACCACCAGCCGAGCGACGCCCGCAGCGCGGCTGCGCTCGGCGTCGCCCTGCAACTCTCCGGACACACGCATGGCGGATTGATCCTGGGGATCGACCGCCTGGCCGCGCGCGCCAATGCCGGCTTCGTCTCGGGCCGCTATGACGTCGACGGGATGACGCTCTACGTCAACAACGGCACCGCGCTATGGCCGGGTTTTGCCTTGCGGCTCGGCCGTCCGTCCGAATTGACGCGGATCACCTTGCGTGCGGCTGACGATAGCTGAGTGATTTGCGACGCATGCGACGATGCGATCGCGGTGTTGTCGGGTTTGTGTGCGCAGGGCGGGTTAGCGAAGAGTGTAGGATGGGTGGAGCGAAGCGATCTTTATCGGTTGCGTCCGAAAATCGATGGGTATCGCTAAGCGCTCCACCCATCCTAAGCTTGCTGGACAGTACATCGGCGACGGCGAGTGTCGATGCGTCGCCGATCTATCTACGCGTTAGAGCACCTTGAGTTCTTCTAGATCCTTTGTGGTCTTCTGAAGAATGGCTTCAAAACAGCTTCCGCAAACTCTCTTGGCCGAAGCGAATCCAGCACCTAGCTTTGGAATTTCGATGCAAGTTGTACCGGCTACAATATCGTCACTGCATCGGTAGCAATAAGACAGCCGCAACACGTCTGCGCGTCGCGGACGGCCGTTTGTCCCCCCGATAAGTGAAGGGACTGGTCCCTTAGGCGTCTTTTTTGTCATAATCAGCCTTTGCCTTTCTGACTCTACGAACCAAGGTCTGGAGTAAGTCATCGAGACTATCGAGAACGGAACGAAAATCCTCGATAGACGCTACGTCGCGATCTTTGCCAAGACGCTTATTAATTTCGTGATTCACCATCGTTAGAGATGCAATGTAGTTGCTGCGGCCTGTTAGCTTGAGCGACTTGTATTTGTAGACAAGCTCTGTTCCCGCCATGGTTAGCTGAACGTGGTTCAGTAGGAGATTGGCAAGCCGCTTGGCTTGGTCGTTGAGCCGCTTGCGTGCAACTTCCCATTCACGTTGGGGCTGAACGGCGAAGGGTTGTGAAGGCGAGCCCTTTCGAATCGGTGCGCGCTGAGCTTGACGAACCATTTCCTCGATCTTGCTTGCATCAAGCCCGAGTAATTTGAAGCGTTCTCTTAGCTCATCGACTATCTGTTGGTCTTCAAGGCTGGTGAAGTCTTCTTCCCAAAGAGAATCGATGATCTCATCGTGCACAACGACGTTCTCCGTTGCGCGAAGACGTGCGGTTCCATCCAATACAGCTTGGGGCAATTCGGGTTCTTCGCCGCCGATCACCTTGTCCCAAAAGGCTTTGTCATCGTTCTCAAAGTCCTTGAATTCTTTGAGACGCTGATCGAGGTTCATGCCCAAATGGGTGACGATATGACCGACGTTGTCAGGGTGGCCGGCGTCATTCTGAACAACAACGCGCATAATCCGCCCAACGAATTGGATGTATGGCGAAAGCGCGCGAAACGGACGAAAGATCGCAGCGACGCTGAGCTTCGGATGATCGAAGCCCTCGCCGAGCATTTGGACTTGAATAATGCAATCAAGAGTGCCGTTGCGGAGTGCAGTCAACACTTCATTCTGTTTTTCTGGTGACTGCTTGCTGTGAATAACAGCCGCGGTAAAGCCGCGCTCTTCATAAAGGGATCGAATTTGGCTTGCGTGATTAATTGAGCACGCCACGGCGATAAGTTGGTGTTGGGTGCCGCTTTGCCTGAGCTCTTCGAGCTTTGCTAGACTGTTCTCAACGATGTGCTTGTTGCAGAGTGGAGCTAGCGCCACTCCACGGCTAAACCAGTCTTCGTCTTTCAGCTTGAGTATTTCTTCTTGCGTATAAGAGCGGCCCCGTTCGTCTGAGAACCCGAGCTCAATCGTAGATGGGGCAACGTAGCTAGCCTTAAGTCGCTTGATGTAGCCCTTCAAGGTCGCGTTGCGGAACGAGTAGCGGTAGACCAGTTCTCCATCGAGCTTTTGACGGTCGCTGCGAAACGGCGTGGCCGTTAACAGGATAATTTTAGCTTTTGGAAATCTATCGATTACTTGCTGCCAGCTTTTGGCGGCGCTGTGATGGGCCTCGTCGACGATGATCATGTCGAAGAAGTCGTCGGGAAATTGAGTCAGCCATTTGTCCACATTGGTGGACAACTGCTGCACATTGGTAATGACAATGTGCGACTTTGTGGCGACCGATATATTCCCAGTATCGAGGGTAGTAGCTAGCGGGCCGGAGACCATCTGTTCGGCCGTTAGCACGCTGGCCTTTCGCCAGAAACATTTTTGGCGATTGGTGACATCGACGGCGTCGTACAGGCCTTCTTTGATCGTCAGATTGGGGGCGATGATGATCGCTCGGCCTTCAGCCAAGCCTAGCGGAAGTAGAGTAGCCAATCCCGTCTTGCCGCAGCCAACAGGGATTTGCAGAATGGCTTTGCTTTTTCCTGCGCGAAAATATTCGTATGTACGGAGGTAGCCCTCCTTCTGGGGCGCGCGCAGCTCATCGTTATTTTCGATACTGAAATCGAGATCGAGAAAGAAAGTCTTCAGAGGACGACTTCCCCTTAGCCAGGCATCCAAGCCTGCCTTCTCGAACGTCCATTTCTTTCCGATCTTGCGGGCGGGTATCTTGCCATCGCGTGCCATCGCGTACAGCACCGTTCTTCCAACTCCGAGGTACGAGATTGCTTCCTCGAGGGACAACCAACCGCCTTCCGACTCTGCCATCACGCTCACCCTGATAGTTAATGACAGCAAATGACAGATAATGATGTCAATTATGTGGCCGGCAAAAAGAGAGGCGGCTCGGGGGCCGCCTCTCAAATCGTGGATTTTTGAATCTAATCAGACTTCGAGAATCGTTGTCCGATCACGAACACCCCGTCGTCGATCCGCAAGTATCGCACTTCATGCACGTCCCGTTCCGCACCAGCGTGAAGTTGCCGCACTCCGAGCACATCTCGCCTTCGTAGCCCTTGGCCTTGGCCTCGGCGCGGCGTTCGGCCTTGCTGGGCGCGACGGCCGCGGCTGCTCCGGCCTTGCTCCACTGCAACGCCTCGAGCTTCTCGGTCGGCGAGAGGTCGTGGCTGACCTCCTGCTTCAGGGCGACCGCGCCTTCGATGGTGTCGGAGACGCCGCGGGCGGTGGCGCCGTGCTGGGCGAGCGAGGTGACGCGGTTGCCGCCGGCGGGGGCGGCATCCGAGTTCGCGCTCACCGCAGCCGAGCCGCCGCGCATGATGACGAGGTTGTCGGTGCGCGAGCGGGTCAGGCCCTTCGACAGGTACTTGGTCGCCTGCTGGCCCTGGGCTTCGGGCTCCTTGCCTTCCTCGACGCCGCGGCCGAGCGCGTCGAAATTGCTCTCGGTGGGATCGACATGGGCGAGGTCGAAGCGGCTCATGTAGCTCACCGCGAGCTCGCGGAAGACATAGTCGAGGATCGAGGTGGCGTATTTGATGCTGTCGTTGCCCTGCACCGGACCCGCGGGCTCGAAGCGGGTGAAGGTGAAGGCGTCGACATATTCCTCCAGCGGCACGCCGTATTGCAGGCCGAGCGAGACCGCGATGGCGAAGTTGTTGATGAAGGAGCGCAGTGCGGCACCTTCCTTGTGCATGTCGATGAAGATCTCGCCGAGCCGGCCGTCGTCATATTCGCCGGTGCGCAGATAAACCTTGTGCCCGCCGACCACAGCCTTCTGGGTATAGCCCTTGCGGCGATCGGGCATCTTCTCGCGCTCGCGCATCACCACGATGCGCTCGACCAGCTTCTCGACGATCTTCTCCGAGACCTGGGCGGCACGCGCCGCCATCGGCTTCTCGTAGAGCGCCTCCACCGCATCGTCCTCGTCCTCATCGTCGGCGATGAGCTGCGAGTTGAGCGGCTGCGACAGCTTCGAGCCGTCGCGATAGAGTGCGTTGGCCTTCAGCGCCAGCTTCCACGACAGCAGATAGGCGGACTTGCAGTCCTCCACCGTGGCGTCGTTCGGCATGTTGATGGTCTTCGAGATCGCGCCCGAGATGAACGGCTGCGACGCCGCCATCATCCGGATGTGGCTCTCGACCGAGAGGTAGCGCTTGCCGATCTTGCCGCAGGGGTTGGCGCAGTCGAACACGGGATAGTGCTCAGCCTTCAAGTGCGGCGCGCCTTCCACCGTCATCGCGCCGCAGATGTGCACGTTGGCGGCCTCGATCTCGCGCTTGGTGAAGCCGATGGCCGAGAGCAGGTCGAAGCCGGGAGCCGCAATCGCCTCGGCGCCGATGCCGAGCTGGTCGCGGATGAAGTCCTCGCCGAAGGTCCACTTGTTGAAGGCGAACTTGATGTCGAACGCGGTCGGCAGCGCCTTCTCGACCTTTGCGATCGCCTCATCCGTGAAGCCCTTGGTCTTCAAGGTCGAGGCGTTGATCCCCGGCGCATTCGACAGCGAGCCGTGGCCGACGGCGTAGGCCTCGATCTCGGCGATCTCGCTCTCGCGATAGCCGAGCGCGCGCAGCGCCGCGGGCACCGCCTGGTTGATGATCTTGAAGTAGCCGCCGCCAGCGAGCTTCTTGAACTTGACCAGCGCGAAATCAGGCTCGATGCCGGTGGTGTCGCAATCCATCACGAGGCCGATGGTGCCGGTCGGCGCCACCACCGTGGTCTGGGCATTGCGATAGCCGTTCTGTTCGCCGAGCGCGAGCGCGTCGTCCCAGGCGTGGATCGCATGGGTGACGATATCGGCCTGCGGGCACGAGGCGTGATCGAGCGGCACCGGGTTGACCGACAGAGCCTCGTAACCGGCCGCGTTGCCATGGGCGGCGCGGCGGTGGTTGCGGATCACGCGCAGCATATGGCTCGCGTTCTTCTTGTAGCCGGGGAAGGTGCCGAGCTCGGCCGCCATCTCGGCCGAGGTCTTGTAGGCGATGCCGGTCATGACCGCGGTCAGCGCGCCGCAGAGCGAGCGGCCTTCCTTCGAGTCATAGGGCAGGCCCATGGTCATCAAGAGGCCGCCGATATTGGCGAAGCCGAGGCCGAGGGTGCGGAATTCGTAGGACAGTTCTGCAATGGCCTTCGACGGGAACTGGGCCATCATGACGGAGATTTCCAGCACGATGGTCCAGAGCCGGCAGAGGTGCTCGTAGGACTCGACGTCGAACCGCTTGGTCGTGGTGTTGTAGAACGTCAGCAAATTGGCGGAGGCGAGGTTGCACGCCGTGTCGTCCAGGAACATGTATTCCGAGCACGGATTGGACGCGCGGATGTCGCCGGACGCCTTGCAGGTGTGCCAGTCGTTCATCGTGGTGTTGAAGTGCAGGCCGGGATCGGCGCTGGCCCAGGCGGCGTAGCCGATCTTCTCCCAGAGGTCGCGCGCCTTCAGCGTCTTGGTCACCTTCTTGGAGGTGCGGGCGTTCAGGTTCCAGTCACCGTCGGTCTCGACCGCGCGGAGGAAGTCGTCCTTCAGCGACACCGAATTGTTGGAGTTCTGGCCAGAGACGGTGAGGTAGGCCTCGGAATCCCAGTCGGTGTCGTAGATGTCGAACTGGATGTCCTTGTAGCCTTGCCTGGCGAACTGGATGACGCGCTTGATGTAGTTGTCGGGCACGAGGTTGCGGCGGGCGAGCTTGATCTCGCGACGCAGCGCCGGGTTCTTCTCGGGATCGAAGCAGTCGTCGCCACTGCCTTCGCAGTTCACGCAGGCCTTCATCACGGCCTTGAGGTGCTTCTGGTTGATCTTGGAGCCGGTGACGAGCGCTGCGACCTTCTGCTCCTCCTTCACCTTCCAGTCGATATAGGTCTCGATGTCGGGGTGATCGACGTCGACCACGACCATCTTGGCGGCGCGGCGGGTGGTGCCGCCCGACTTGATCGCGCCCGCAGCGCGGTCGCCGATCTTGAGGAAGCTCATCAGGCCCGACGAGCGGCCGCCGCCGGAGAGCTTTTCGCCTTCGCCGCGCAGGCTCGAGAAGTTCGAGCCGGTGCCGGAGCCATATTTGAACAGGCGCGCCTCGCGCACCCAGAGGTCCATGATGCCGCCCTCGTTGACGAGGTCGTCGCCGACGCCCTGGATGAAGCAGGCATGCGGCTGCGGATGCTCATAGGACGATTTCGATTTCGTCAGCTTGCCGGTCTTCCAGTCGACATAATAATGGCCCTGGCCGGGGCCATCGACGCCATAGGCCCAGTGCAGGCCGGTGTTGAACCATTGCGGCGAGTTCGGCGCGACCATCTGCTTGGCCAGCTGGAAGCGGATCTCGTCGAAGAAGGCGAGGGCGTCTTCTTCCGAGGAGAAATAGCCGCCCTTCCAGCCCCAATAGGTCCAGCAGCCGGCGAGGCGATCGAACACCTGTTTTGCGCTGGTCTCACCGGCGATGCGCTCGTTCTCGGGCAGCAGCGCCAGCGCTTCGGTGTCGGGCACCGAGCGCCACAGCCAGGACGGCACGGTCTCTTCCTCGACCTTCTTCAGGCGCGCGGCAACGCCGGCCTTGCGGAAGTACTTCTGCGCCAGCACGTCGGAGGCGACCTGCGACCAGAAGTCCGGCACCTCGACATTCTCGGCGCGGAACACGACGGAGCCGTCGGGATTGCGAATCTCCGATGTCGTCAATCTGAAATTGATCCCGGCGTAAGGGGATTGTCCGCTGGTGGTGTTGCGTCGTTCGATTCGCATGGTCGAGCCCCGTCTCTTCTTCTGACCGGCCCACATGTTTGCGGTGCCGGAATGTTGTCCCATTGCGAACTCCGGCACGCGATTTCCGCCTCCCGTCATCCGCAGCTCAGCCGGTAGATCCCGGCCTGTTCTCTCAATTCAACGCCCCAACGCTCACGCGACTTTCTCAACGCGCACGCATTCGTTTCGGGCCGGTTTCCGGCCTCTCATTGTCGAGCCGTTTCCAGCCCGTTTTGCCGGCCCCTTGGCGCCCCGGCGACGGTCCAAAATCAGGGCAGACAAGCCCTTCACCCGCGGCCCAAAGGCCTGGCGGAGTGGTCATTTTGGAACCCTTTTGGGAGCGACCGGCGGGGACCCAAACACACTCGCGCCGAACAGGGTGAAAGCTAGGCCATGTCCGTTGCGCCCGTCAAGGACTAGTACGAGTTTCTGAATCAAACACTAAATATGGTGGAAAGGAGGGGATAACAGGGGGCGGTGCCGCGCCTGTGATCGAGCCAACTATCGGTGAGTCCTGAGGGATTCCCAAGCCAAAAAAATTCGCTGCCCCTGTGGATCGGAGCTTCGCCCCGCTGTTCACAGGCGAACTATTTATTCGGTGGTCCGGATTGCATTTTCAGGACTCACGTAAGGCTACGGGCAAACTACGGATCAGGCATGTCAGGGGCGTGATGGTCGCCCGACAAATTCGCGGGCAAGGTGCCCCTGATTCCAATTCCCTTTGCCGGGTTCCATGACAGATTCGAAAGCCCATCCCCGGGCGCGCCTTGCGCCCGCCGGCCTGATGTTCCTCGCCATCACCTCGGTGGGCTGGGGCTTCAACTGGCCGGTGACCAAGTTCCTGCTCGGCGAGCTGCCGCCGCTGACGCTGCGCGGCACCACAGGCGTGATCGGCGCGGTGCTGCTCGCGGCGCTTGCGCTGTTCCGGTCGCAGCCGCTCGCGGTCGAGCGGCGGCTGTGGCCGCGGCTCGCGCTCTATGCGGCTCTCAACGTCACCGGCTGGATGGTGCTGATGGGGCTCGCGCTGCTCTGGCTGCCGGCGAGCGAGGCGGCGCTGATTGCCTACACCATGCCGGTGTGGGCCTCGCTCCTGGCCTGGCCGGTGCTCGGCGAGCGGCCGACGCTGTTGCGCACCATCGCGCTGGTGATGGCGTTTGCGGGCCTTGCCGCGATCATGGGCGGCAACGGCATCTCGGCCAGCGAGGCGAAGTGGCCCGGCATCGTGATGGCGCTCGGCGGCGCCATGGGCTTTGCGCTCGGCACCGTGCTGGCGAAGAAATATCCGCTGCTGATGCCGCCGATCCCGGCCGCGGCCTGGCAGATCGGACTCGGCTGCTTTCCGATCGTCATCGTCGGCCTCGCGATCGAGAACTCGCATCTCGACCGCGTCACCACGGTCGGCTGGTGGCTGCTGATCTATTCGACCGTGGTCCAGTTCTGTATCGCCTATGTCTCCTGGTTCGCCGCGCTCGCCCGCCTGCCGGCCTCGGTCGCCGCGATCGGCACCATGGCGGTGCCTGTGATCGGCGTGGTGGCGTCAGCGATCGCGCTGCACGAGCCGCTCGGGGCGGCGCAGATCGCCGCGCTGATCTTCACGCTGTTCGGCGTCGTGCTGGCGACGCGCTGACGGACCTCACTCCGTCAGCGCCTGCTGGATCATCTTGGCGAGCTGCGCCTTGCGATAGGGTTTGGCCAATAGCAGCACGCCCTCGTCGAGGCGGCCGTGATGCACGATCGCGTTCTCGGTATAGCCCGAGGTGTAGAGCACCTTGAGGCCGGGCCGCCGTTTGGCGACCTCGTCGGCGAGCTGGCGGCCGTTCATGCCGCCGGGCATGATGACGTCGGTGAACAGCAGATCGAATTTCTCGCCCTTGTCGACGATTGCGAGCGCGGCGCGGCTGTCGGCGGCGGCGATGGTCTTGTAGCCGAGGCTCGCGAGCTGCGCGGTGACGTAATTGCGCACCAGCTGATCGTCCTCGACGACCAGGATGATCTCGCTGCCGCGCGGCACCGGCGCCGGTGCTGCCGTCTCGGCCACGACCTGGCCGCGGGCCGGCGGCAGATACAGCTTGATCGTGGTGCCGTGGCCTTGCTCGCTGTAGATCTTGATGTGGCCGCCGGACTGCTTGACGAAGCCGTAGACCATACTCATGCCGAGCCCCGAGCCCTTGCCGACCTCCTTGGTGGTGAAGAACGGCTCGAACACCTTGTCCTGCACCGCCTGCGACATGCCCGAGCCGGTGTCGCTGACCGCGAGCAGCACGTAGCGGCCGGGCGCAACGTCGGGGTTGGCGGCGGCATAGGCCTCGTCGAGATCGATGTTGCTGGTCTCGAACAGCAGCTTGCCGCCGTCGGGCATCGCGTCGCGGGCGTTGATCGCCATGTTGAGCAGCGAGTTGGCAAGCTGCGACGGATCGATATGGACGTTGGCGACATCGTCGGCCAGCGCCGAATTGATCTCGATCTGCTCGCCGAGAGTGGGGCGCAGCAGCTTGGCGATGTCGAGCACGGTGCCGTTGATGTCGACGGTGCGCGGCTCCAGCGGCTGGCGGCGGGCGAAGGCGAGCAGATGCTGGATCAGCTCGCGGCAGCGCTCGGCGGCGCGGTCGATCAGCTCGGCGGTGCGCGCCAGCTGCGGCTGGCCGCCGCGCAGGCTTTCGACCAGCGTCTCGGTGGTGCCGGTGATGATCGTGAGCATGTTGTTGAAGTCGTGCGCGACGCCGCCGGTCAGCTTGCCGATGGCGTCGAGCTTCTGCGACTGCTGCAACTGGTGCTCGATTTCGCGCGAGGCGGTGATGTCGTGATAGACCAGCGCCGCGCCGGTGACCTGGCCCTCCGCATCGCGCAAGGGTCGTCCGGAGACCACGATATGGATCTGACGGCCGCCGCGCAGCGGCCGCGCGATGAACTCCAAACCGTCATACTCCTCGCCGCGCAACGCCCGCACCGACGGCATGTCGTCGATCGCCATCAGCGTGACTCCGTCGGCGTTGTACACCGAGCTCAACCCGCGCAGGTTCTGCAATGTCATGCCGGGCTTGTAGCGCAGCATCTTCTCGGCGGCGGGATTGGACAGCAGCACCGTGCCGCTGCCGTCGATCACCAGCACCGCCTCCGCCATGCTGCGGAAGGTGGTCTCCATCACCGCGGTCGAGCGGCGAAGCTCCTCGAGCGCTGCGGCGAGATCCTTGGTGCGCTCGGCCACCTTGGCCTCGAGCGACAGGTTGGTGGCCTGCGTTGCGGTCAGCGAGTCCTGCAGCTCGCGGCGTGACCGCCTTGTCGAAAGCGTCAGCACCGTCGCCAGCACCAGGATCAGCGCGACGCCGGCGAGATCGATCGCCAGGAGCAGGCGCCCGTTGGTCTTCGACTGCTCGCTGCGGAGCGCGAGCAGCCGGCGCTCCTCGGCGACGACCCGCTCGAGCGCCGAACCGATCTTGTCCACCACCGTGCGGCTCTCGCCGCCGGAGATCAGCGCCGTGAGGCCGGAGGTGTCGCCGGCATTGCGCAGCCGGATCAGCTCGGCGCCGAGGGCGACGCCGCGGTCGACCTGGGTTTTCGCATCGACAAGCAGCCGCGCTTCCTCCGGATCGTTCTGCACCGCCGCGATCAGGCCGTCGAATGCCGAGGTCAGCGCGGTGCTCTGCTCGCGAAACTCTTCGGCAAAGGACGCATCGCCGGTCAGCGCGAAGCCGCGTGCCGCGCTCTCGGCGCCGCGCAACAGCGGCCGCATGTCGGAGATCTTCTTGAGCACACCGAGCGTGCGATCGACCGAGTCGACCTCGCTGCGTGCCCTGACGTCGAGCCCGATCGATGCCGCACTGATGGCGAGCAGGATCGCGAGGCCGCTGCCGAGGATGAGACGCTGGGTGGCCATTGAAGCCTGGTACGAGGACGCCTGGTACGAACGATTATTTCGAAATGCGAGCGGAAGGGGCGGACTTAGCGAGACATTCGTTGATGGCGGCGATCAGCGCCTGCGGCGTGAAGGGCTTGCGCAGGCAGGCGGCCGCGCCGAGCTCGATCGTCATCCGCAGGAAATCCGGTCCGCGGTCGGCATTGGCGAAAGCGTAGCCGGACATCGCGATCACGGGAATATCGGGGGCACGCTCGTGGAAGACGCGGATCGCCTCGAAGCCGCGCATATGCGGCATGAAGACGTCGACGAGCATGACGTCGAAGCGCGCATTCTCCAGCGCGCGCATGCCGGCTTCACCACCGTCGGCGACGGTGACCTCGAAACCCTGGCGCTGCAGACAGACCTCGATGGCGACGCACACCATCGGATCGTCATCGACGACGAGAACGCTCGGCACGTTGCATCCTCTATCTGGGCTTTGCGTGCCGACGACTCGCTTGGCCCGTTGCTGAATTAAGGCGGAACCGGATTACATAGTCTGTAAGATAGAGTGCATATGTTGTTCGATGACAAGCATAATCCCGGCTAGTCGTGACACATCACCCGCTTTTGTCCACCTGTTGATTGCAGCCGCCGATTACAAATCGATGACCGCAGTTCCAGTTGCCGGCGGAGCTTCGCTTTCGTCGCGCAAAGTTGCGTTTGGCGAGTCGATTTACCGAGCAGCGAAATTCCGGTGATCGCGTGGCGCGCTTCGAAGCTTGAAACGATTCGGCATCAACGCGGCGTTGCCGGCGACGTTCTCCAACGGCTGCGCTTGTCTTGCGCGCGCGAAAAAGGGCGGCGTTATCGCCGCCCTCTCGCGATCATGAATTGAGGTCGGGCTTACGGGCAGGGGTGCCGCTGGCCGTCAAACCCGAGATAGGTACCGGAGGCCGGGTCATACGACCTGTAGCGCTGCGCGCAGTAGCTCGCATCGCCGCCCGGAGCTGCTTCGACGGCGACAGGGGCACTGTCGTCATCGTAGTAACCGTAGCTGTCGTCATAGTAGCCGGGGCCGTAGCCATAGCCATAGCCGGGGCCGTAATAGCCGTTGGCTGCGATCGCACCGCCGACGACTGCACCGGCCACCGCGCCGGGCCAGAAGCCGCCGCCATGATGGTAACCGCCGCCATGCCAGTTCCCTCTGCCGCCGCCATTCCAGCCGACGCGGGGACCGCCGCCCGCGACGGGCCCGCCGCCGACATGGATCCCGCCGCCGGGTCCGACGCCGCCACGGAAGCCACCGCCGCCGCCACCAAGGGCTGGCCTTGCGACCGCGGCACCGCCGCCACCACCGCTCCTGTGGAGCGGGGCTTGGGCGAAGCCCTCGGTCGGCAGCACCAGGGGCAGCGCAAGCGCCAAGGCCGCAGCTGTGCTCAAAATCTTCAGATTGGTCATTTTCAACTCCATGAAACCGGATGATGTCTAACCGTTTCCGAGGTTGGACGTTCCAGTGCCGCACATTGATTGCGCGTCATCCTTGCTTGCCGGACAGCGTATGTATGGCGGCTGAACGCGAGATCGGTCCGCCGCGTCATTTGGTCGCCGAAAGGGCTTCGCGAACGGTATTTTGGGCCGGTTTTGCCTGATGGCGGGGGTGTTCCGCCGGCGGCTGGACATTTGGGGATTCAGATGGCATCAGAGCCAGACTGCCTCGAACCGACGACCGGCCGCGCATGAAACAATTCCTGCTGAAATTCTTCACCTGGTGGAATGGCCAGACCTTTGGCACGCAATTGTGGACCTCGCGCTACGGCGAGCTGGTCGGTACCGACGAGCAGGGCAATCGCTACTATCGCACCAAGGGCGGAGCCATTGACCCGACACTGCATTTCGAGCGGCGTTGGGTGGTTTACAACGGCTATGCCGAGGCCTCGCGGATTCCGCCGGGCTGGCACGGCTGGATCCATCACACGACGGATGTGCCTCCGACCGAACAGAACCACGCGGTTCGGGAGTGGGAGAAGCCGCATGTGCCGAACATGACCGGCACGCCGAACGCTTACCGACCCTCCGGCTCGACGCTGGCGAGCGGCCGCCGTCCCAAGGCGACCGGCGACTACCACGCCTGGACGCCCGGCAGCTGATCTTCCGACCTGTTTTCTGAACGCTTGCGCGCGCGCCTGGCTTGCGTGCAGCGCACGTGCGCCTGTGAACAACGGTAACAGCGGGGATGGCACGGCGCAGTGCGCGTTTGCCTGCTTGCGCCATCGGCGGGATCGCGGCTCAATAGGGTCATCTTACGGAGATGGGAGACCATCGCGTCGGATCGGGCTCCAGGTCGCGACTGTCCCGATAAGCAGCGGCTTCCGAGTAGGATACGGCCGGGAGATAGGCCCCCGGTGCAGATATCCTGAAATCGCCCGCTAATGTGAGGCCACCGTGAGACAGGAAAGGCCGCCGGGGCGACCCAGGCGGCCTTTTTCTGTTGCGCGTCTTCCGCTGCGCGCCACTCGCTCCTATTGCGCGAGCTGCGCCGCCGCGCGCTGCATCATCTCGCCGCGGCGCGCCTGCGCCGTTGCGCCGCGCTCCTTCATGAACGCGAGCACCTCAGGCGGCGCCGTGTCGGGTGAGCCTGAATTGAACGGCGGCGCCGGATTGTATTCCAGCCGCAGCTGGATTGCTTCCGCGGTCCTGCGGTCGACCAGTTCCGATACCAGCGTCAGCGCAAAATCGATTCCAGCGGTGACGCCGCCGCCGGTGAAGCGGTTGCGGTCGACGCAGACACGCGTCCGGGTCGGCTTCGCGCCGAAGCCCGAGAGGAAATCGATCGCGCTCCAATGCGTCGTGGCGCGATAGCCCTTCAGCAGGCCGGCCGCACCGAGCACCAGCGCCCCCGTGCACACCGAGGTGACATATTTCGCGCCCGTCGCCTGCTTGCGCAGGAAGGCCAGCATCTCCTCGTCGCCGACCATGTCGTCGGTGCCTTCGCCGCCGGGCACGCAGATCACGTCGAGTTGCGGGCAGTCGGCAAAGGTCGTGGTCGGCGTCAGCACCATCACCGAATCGCTCGGCACCGGCTCGATCCGTTTCCAGATCAGGTGCACCTTGGCGCCGGGAACCGACGAGAACACCTGCAGCGGACCGGTGAGGTCGAGCTGGGTTACCTTCGGGAACATGAGCAGTCCAATCTGCAGGATGTCGGACATTGCAAACCTCCAAATCGCACGGGACGCCACCACAATGCCATCTTGGCTTCCAGTCCAAAATGGCATATTTCCCTCAATTCGGGACATATCGCCTCCGGTGAGGATTTGACCATGATCGGCATCCTGATCTTTCCCAACTTCCAGCTGCTCGATGCGGCCGGCCCGATCGCGGCGTTCGAGATCGCCGCGCGGTTCGCAGGCAACGCGCCCGACATCAGGACGCTCGCGGTCAAGGCCGGGCCGGTGAAGAGCTCGTCCGGTGTCGAGATGCTGGCGCGCGGGTTGAAGCCGTCGGCCGCCATCACGACGCTGATCGTCGCAGGCGGCTACGGTGTGGACGTGGCGGCGACCTGTCCGACCACGCTGGCCTTCGTAAAGCGGATGGCCGGCCGCGGCATCCGCGTCGCCAGCGTCTGCTCGGGCGCCTACATGCTCGCCGAGGCCGGTCTGCTCGATGGTCGCAGGGCGACCACGCATTGGCAACGCACGCCGGATTTCGTGAAGGCCTATCCGAAGGTCAAGCTCGAGCCCGACCAGATATTCGTCCGCGACGGCAACATCTGGAGCTCGGCGGGGATCAGCGCCGGCATCGACCTCGCGCTGGCGATGATCACGGAGGACTATGGCGACGACATCGCGCAGAAGACCGCGCGCCAGCTGGTGCTGTATCACCGGCGCAGCGGCGGGCAGTCGCAATTCTCTTCCCTGCTGGAACTGAAGACGCCGAATGGCCGGTTCGGGCCGCTGCTCGCCTGGGCGCGCGAAAATCTCGACGCGCCGCTGACGGTCGAAGACCTCGCGGACAAGGCCGGCATGAGCTCACGCCATTTCACCCGAGCTTTCATCGCCGAGACCGGTTCGACGCCGTCGAAGGCCGTCGAACGCTTGCGCATCGAAGTGGCACGGCAGCGCGTGCAGTCCTCGGGCGAGGCGATCGAGCGCGTCGCCGAGATCACGGGCTTTCGCGATCCGGAACGGATGCGCCGCGCCTTCATCCGCGCCTTCGGCCAGCCGCCACAATCGCTGCGGCGTGCGGCAAGGGCAGGGTAGCAAGGGCAGGGTAGATTATCGGCTCAGACCGGCAGCCCGATCGATTTGTAACGCGGGTATGCAAAAGCCATTCGAGTTTGGGACAAGTTCGTTGTCCGATCTCGCGCGATCCAGTCTGTCTTGAACCTGCATGAGGTTCCCGTGACCACATAGTGAGTGGGCGTGGTGACCAAAGGAGGTTCTGATGACGAAGCATCGCAGGATTACTGGTTTTGTGGTTGTCGCGCTGCTCGCGGTCACTGCAACCGCCGCCACGATCAGGTCGCACGCGCCTCGGAGCGACGGCACCGTGATTTCCGGCGCGGACACGCGCCCGGCTGCGGATTTCAACGACCGCTGGTCTCCGATATCGCCGTCTCCCGGCAACGGACATGGCTGAGTGGGCACCTGCCGCGAAAGAAATGCCCCGCCGAAGCGGGGCATTTTGAACGGCTGGCATTGAACTGAACCAAATGCTGCCGCGGCGGGAATGGCGAAACCATTCTTCGCCTAAGATCAATCTGTGATCCCAGAATAGTTATGTGCAGATCACGAGAATTGGCGACAGCCGAACTATCCTTCGGTCAACGTGTCGGTCGCGATCTTCTTCTTCAGTATTTCGCAGGTATCCCTGACCTCGGTGGTCATCAACGAGACCGCTTCGATCTGCAAGAAGAAGCGCTTGCCCTGATCGCGATAACCTGCAGCGAACTCCTTGATTTCCGCGATCATGTCATGGACGCCTGCCACCATCGTTTCGCACTTCTTGGCGGCCAATTGCAGTTCTGCGCCAAGGGCTTCGATCTCCTTCACCGCGGCCTCGTATTCGCGCACGACCGCCTCGGCGGAGAGCTTGCCAACTTCGTTGACGCCGTTGCGGTGCTCGACGTAGTCCGGCATCGGTGAAAGAGGCCGAATGTTGCTGCGTGGCCGATGCGGACTCAGTGTGCTGATTTCGCCTTCCAACTGTTCCGACGGGGCGCGGGTGAGGACTTCTGCACTAACACTCATGCGAACGCTCCATAAGTTGTTACGGCGAATGGAGTTTACCAATGTCAACGGATTTGTCTCGCTTTTCCACAAATTCGAAGTAAGCAATTGTGCGCTGCACTATGTTGAGGAAAAATCACAGGCTTTCGCGATCCCGGGCGGATGCGGGCCTTCATCCCCGCCTTCGGCCAGCCGCCGCAATCGCTGCGCCTGGCGGCGCGGGCGGGGTGATCAGACCCCGGATCGCGTTGATCACCGCGTAACGGTTTCCTTGCGCAGGCGCCAAACGTATGCCGCGCCCCAAGCGAGCCCGAGCACGGCGGCAACAAGCGAGCCCAGCAGTACGCCCAGTTTGGCCGCGTTCAGCAGCGTTTCGTCGCTGAACGCGAGCATGGCGATGAAGATGGACATCGTGAAGCCGATCCCGGCCAGCAGGCCGACGATGCAGACGCCGCTCCACGAGACGCCAGGTGCCAGCCGACACCGGCCGAGCTTCACCGCGAGCCAGGTCGCACCGATCACGCCGATCGGCTTGCCCAGTGCCAGCGCGAGACCCACGCCCAGCATGACGGCCTGAGCGCTCGTACCAAGGTCAGTTCGGCTCAACTTGATGCCGGCGTTCGCCAGCGCGAACAGCGGCATGATGCCGTAGGCGACCCAGCCGTGCAGCGCGGTCTGCACGCGCACGACGGGCGGCAACATTTCACGATGGGCGATAAGAAGCTTGCGGCGCGACATTTCGAGGCGGCGGGTATCCTCTGTCGAGGCCGCATCGCCGGCTCGCAGCGCCCCTACCACGCGCGATATCATTTGCAGGGGCGGCTCCCGCAGCGGCATCGGCCGCACCGGGGTCATCAGCCCGAGCACGACGCCGGCGAGGGTCGGATGGGCGCCGGCAATCATGAAACCGGTCCACACGATCGCGCCCGGCAGGACGTAAGCGAAGGCGGAGCCGATTCCGATCCGCTGAAGCCCCAAAACCATCAGGAGGCCGATCGACGCCACGACGAAACCGCTCCAATCCAGTCCGCCGGAATAGACGAAGGCGATGATCAGCACCGCGATGATGTCGTCGATGATGGCGAGGGCCAGCAGGAACACCCGCAAATTGACCGGGATGGACCGACCGAGCAGTGCGAGCGCGCCCACGGCAAAGGCGATGTCGGTCGCTGTCGGGACCGCCCAGCCTTGTCCGTGCACGGGATCGCCATTGATGCCCAGATAGATCAGCGCCGGGACGATCACGCCGCCGGCAGCCGCGACCACGGGCAAGACGGCCTGATCGAACCTGCTGAGCGCCCCCTCATGAAGCTCGCGCCGGATCTCCATGCCGACGACGAGAAAGAAAATCGTCATCAGGGCTTCGTTGATCCAGAAATGTAGCGATCTCGAGAGGGCGAATTCGCCAAACTGGATTGAGACTTGCTGGTGCCAAAACGAGTGATAGCTGTCAGCGAGTGGAGAGTTCGCCCAGATCAGCGCGGCGACGGCGCCTGCGAGCAGCACGCCGCCGCTGACGGCTTCGACGTGCAGGAAACGTTGGAGTGTAGCGAGAGCCTGCTGGGCCAGCACATGGGCTCGCGGCAGGTCCCTGGGGGGTGGTCGGTGATCCATTGGGCGCACGCATTTTGCGTGGTGGCCCGACCATCGCTTGACCTGTCACTGCCCCGTGCAGCTGACACCCGCAACGGGTTTTGCACAGCAACGGGCATAACGCAACGTAGTTCGGACGGACTGCGACCTCTTGGCGCGTCGTCCGGAACCGAACCGTGGGATCGTCGTCTTCGTACCTTAATTTGCCCGCTCTGGAACCGTTCACGCCGTCCAAAGAGAAGCTCAGCCCGACGGCCGGTGGTCAGAACCAGGCTGCAAGAGCGTTGAGTTGGGTGGCTGCACCGAAGATCACCAGAACTGCAATGCAGGTCAGCGGAGAGTAGGGGTTTCGGCTGTTCTCTTGCGACATGACGGCACCAAGGCGGGATGGATCTCAAGGACGAAATTGCACGTCGATTGCTTCGTCGAATGTGAACCTGCCTGCATAGGAATGCGAGACGGAGCGTGCCTGCGCGCTATAAAGGCGAAATAAGCATGCGGCCCCTGTCTAGCGCTTGTCGGCCTCCAATAGCCCGAGCTTCGAGGCCAGCCAGCGCGTGGTTGAGGCCTGGATCAGGATCGTGATCAGGATCGCGACGAAGGTGACGGAGGCGATCATCTCGGCGCCAGGCGCCCGCATGCCGAGCAACAGGCCGGCAAGTGCGGCGGGGATGACGCCGGTTTCGCGCGTCCAGCACATGAACAGCATCTCGGCAAGACTCCAGCGCGCGCGGCGATCCGGCAGCGCGCACAGGAACACGGTGACGGGGCGCGCCACGAACATCAGCACCAGCGTCACCGCGACGCCGCCGAGCCAGTATTCGCGCATCAGCGCGAAATCCACCTGGGAGCCGAGCAGGATGAAGATGAAAAGCCGCAGGATGAAGGCGGTGGTCAGGACGAATTCGGCGAGCTTCTGCGATTCCCCCGGCTCCATGGCGAAGCCGAGGGCCTCCTTGTTGCCGAGCACGATGCCGAACACGAACACCGCCATGAAGCCCGACGCATGCAAGCCTTCGGCGGCGAAGAAGGCGCCGATCACCGCGACCACGGTGACGACAGGGGCGTATTCGGCAAGGAAGGCCCATTTCTCATGCGCGATGAAGAGCGCCGCGAGATAGCCCAGCGCGATGCCGGCGACGATGCCGATGATGGAATGCTCGATCAGTGTGATCAGCGAGGCCGAGAGCGAGAACGTGCTGCCTGTTGCGAGGCCGAGCAACGTGAGCGTGATGATCGCGGCCATGGCGTCGTTGAAGGCGGACTCGCTCATCACGGTCTGGGCGACGCGGTCACGGATCGGGATCTGGCGGAAGATCGGCACCAGCGTCGCCGGATCGGTCGAGGCCAGCGTCGCGGCAAGCAGGAACGCCACGATCGGGGGAATGCCGAGGATGTATTGCGCGGCGAGACCCGTGATCGCTGCCGTGACCACCACGCCGAGCGTTGCGATGACCAGGATGGTGATCCAGACCTGCTTCAGCACCGCAAGCCGCAGCGTCGCGCCGCCGTCGAACAGGATGTAGCTTGCGCCGAACAACAGGATAACCTGGTTCAGCGCGGACTCGGCGCCGATATGCACGGCGCCGAGCCCATGAGGTCCGATCAAGATGCCCGTGATCAGGAATATAGCGACGTCGGGAATCCTGATCTTCTGCGCGACCAGGGCCGCGATAGTCCCGATCGCCAGGATCAGGCCGCAGGAGAGCAACGTGTGCCTGGCGATCTCGATCGAGGAGGACACGGCTAGCCCAGCGTCTTCAGCCAGGTGCCGATCTCGGTCACCGCGACATTGGCCTGGTTGAGCAGCTTGCCCATGGTGAAGAAGCCGTGGAACTGGCCGGGGAAATGCCGGTAGGTCACGGGCACGCCGGCATCCCCAAGGAGTTTGGCGTATTCGTCGCCTTCGTCGCGCAGCGGATCGGCGCCGGCGGTGAGCACATAGGCCGGAGGCAGGCCGGCAAAGCTTGTCGCGCGCGCGGGCGAGGCGCGCCAGTCGCTCTTGTCAGCGCCGCCGAGATAGTGATTGGCGAACCAGCCGATCACCGAATGGGTCAAGAGGATGCTGGTCTCGGGCTCGCGGTGCGAGGGATGCGTTCGCGCGAATTCCGTCGCGGGATAGACCAGCAATTGACCGGCGAGCTTTGGTCCGCCCTCGCGCGCAGTGAGCGCGACGACGGAAGCGAGATTGCCGCCGGCGCTGTCGCCGCCGACGACAAGGCGCGCGGCGTCGATTCCGAGATCCTTCGCGTTGGCCGCAACCCATCGCGTCGCCGTGACGGCGTCGTCGACCGCGGCCGGGAAGTGGTGCTCGGGCGCCAGCCGGTAATCGACCGAGATCACGATCAATTCGCCCTCATGCGCCATCTTCTGGCAGACCACCTCATGGGTATCGAGGTCGCCGATCACCCAGCCGCCGCCGTGAAAGAATACCAGGCACGGCGCGAGCCCGGCCGTGCCGCGCAGCGTCCTCGGCGTGTAGATGCGGGCCGGGATGGTGCCGTGCGGCGCCGGGATCGCAAGCGGCCTGCTGGATTCGAGCGCGGGCGCTTCAGGGTTACTGACGACGCGGGCCGCGCGGTAATATTCGCGCGCCTCCGGCGCGGTCAGTGTTTCATAGGCGGGGCGACCGGCCTCCTGGAACGCCTTGTAGACGGCGGCGGCATCGGCATCGAGGACAACGGGCATTACGACTACCTTTTGCATTCTTGATGATGACGGTGAACTCTACGCCGCCGTGCGGCCGCCATCGACAGTGTAGGCGGAGCCGGACACATAGCTCGCCTCGTCGGAGGCGAGGAAGGCGACGATCGAGGCGACCTCGCTGGCGAGCCCCAGCCGGCGCGCCGGGATGCGGTCGACGATCTTGTCCGTCGGCGGCGGTGCGTTGCCGCCGCTGCGGCCTTGCAGGATCGTGCTCAGCATCCGGCTGTCGATCATGCCGGGGCAGACGCAATTGACCCGCACGCCGGTGTTGGTGCATTCCCAGGCCGCGCTCTTGGTCAGCCCGATCACCGCGTGCTTGCTCGCGCTGTAGACCGCGATCATCGGCGACCCCATCAGGCCCGCGATCGAGGCGGTGTTGATGATGCTGCCCCTGTTCTGCTTCAGCATGACAGGCAGAACGTGCTTCATGCCGAGGAAGACGCCGACGACATTGACGTCGAGCACACGGCGAAAGCTCTCCAGCGAGTATTCCGGAATCGGCTTGATGTCGCCTTCGATCCCGGCGTTGTTGAAGAAGGCGTCGATGGTGCCGAATCGGTCCATGGCTGAGCGGACGTAGTCCCTGACCTCGTCCTCCTGTGTGACGTCGGCCGCGATCGCCAGTGCTTCGGCCGAGGCCGGCAGATCCTTGATCGCGGTCTCCAGGTCCGCCGCCCTGCGGTCGACTGCGACAATTCGCGCACCGCGCGCGGCCAGCAGGTTGATTGTGGCGGTTCCGATGACGCCGGCAGCGCCGGTGACGACGGCGACCCGGCCATCGAGCCTGATCCGATCGGGCATGGTTGGTTTCCTCTCGCTGGTCCGGTTCAGTGCCGGATTTTCCTCTGATTTTCGCGCGGGGCCGCGCGGGAGCCCGTAAACTATCCCATGGGCGCCAGCGGCTGACCAGTGGCCGGGGAGGGTGGGCATGCCGCCCTTTCCCCGCCCTATTTGCCGTGTTAACCGATGGTCCTGCGGGCGGCCGATAACGGTAAACTGCGACGAGCCCGATTCGCCCTGTTGAAGCCGCGCGAGATGTTTCGAACCATTGCCCTGACTGGCTTTGCGGCCTTGATCGCCGCCTCAACCGTTGCGCTTGCGCCGCCCGCGCGCGCGCAGATCGGCACGATCTTTTCCGATCCCGTGCCGCGCCCGCCGGGCTCGATCCCGCGCGGCCAGCAACCGCCGCCCGGCGACGACGACGAGGAAGTGCCGGAACTGCCGCGGGGCCGGCTGTTGCCGCCGCCGACCCGGCCCTTGCCGCCGGCTCAGGCCGTGGCACCGCCCGGTAGCGTGCAATCGCAGCCGCTGGCGCCGCCGCCCGGCGTTCAGCAGAACAACCAGCCCGGAGTTGCCGTGCAGCCGCCACAGCCTGGCGGACCGGCCGTCGCCAATGCGCCGCCCGGCCAGAACCCGGCGCCGGGGCAGCGCCCGCCCGCCAACGCTAAAGGCGCGTCGCCGCCGGCTCCCGCCGCGACGCTGCAGCCGGGCGACGAGGTGGTCCAGGAGCCGCCGGCGACCAAGATCACCAACAAGAAGGCGAGCTTCTCCGGCCTCGACAAGATCACCGGACGCATCATCAATTTCGACGAGGATATCGGCGAGACCGTGCAGTTCGGCGCGCTGCGGGTGAAGACCGATGCCTGCTACACGCGGCCCTCGACCGAAGCCGCCAACACCGACGCCTTCGTCGAGGTCGACGAGATCACCTTGCAGGGCGAGGTGAAGCGGATCTTCTCGGGCTGGATGTACGCCGCAAGCCCCGGCCTGCACGGCGTCGAGCATCCGATCTACGACATCTGGCTCACCGACTGCAAAGGTCCGGACCAGACCATCGTGACCGCCGCGCCCGATCCGCCGAAGCAGCCGACCCCGCCGCCGCCACCGCCGGCCCAGAAGCGCCCGCCGGCGCCGAGGCAGGCTGCGCCGCGTCCGCCGCCGCAGCCGCAATTCCAGCAGCAACCGCCGCCACCTCCGCCGCCTCAGCAGCAGCGGCCGGGCGGGTTGTTCGGCGGATTGTTCGGGAATTAAGCGCGCTCGGCGACGATCGCGAGCGCGTCCGCGCCCTTGATCGCGTGCGCGGGGTCGAGCTTGCGGAAATCGGCCGGCGCGCCTGCGATCGCCTTGTCGAGCAGCGCGCGGTAGCGGCGCCGCGGAATCTCGACCGCACCGAAGCTCTTGAGATGGTTGGTCACGTATTGCGTATCGAGCAGCTCGAACCCGCCGGCGATCAGCCGCGCCACCAGATGCACCAGCGCAACCTTCGAGGCGTCACGCGCGGTGTGGAACATGCTCTCGCCGAAGAAGGCGCGGCCGAGGCTGACGCCATAGAGCCCGCCCACGAGGTCGCCGTCCTGCCAGACCTCGACGCTGTGGCAATGGCCGAGCGCGTGCAGCCCGACATAGAGATCGCGGATGCGCTTGTTGATCCAGGTGTCGTCGCGGCCGACTTGCGGTGCCGCGCAGCCTGATATCACCGCCTTGAACGCGGTGTCGACGGTGACCGTGAACGTATCCGAGCGCACGGTGCGCGCCAGCCGCGAGGCGATGCGGAATCCGTCGAGCGGGATCACGCCGCGCAATTCCGGCTCGACCCAGAACAGCGTCGGGTCGTCGGCGCTCTCGGCCATCGGGAAGATGCCGCAGGCATAGGCGCGCAGCAGCACCTCGGGCGTGATCTCGGAAGAGGCGGAGTCGCGTGACGTCATGCGCCATAGGATAGCAAAACCTGCGTCACCTTGCGATGGCCGTGCGGTGTTGACGGCGCGCTTGGGTTCCTCCACAAGGCGCGCCGTCAGGCCGCAGGCGCTCGAACCGCGTTGCGACCTCGTGTGCTAGGCTGCGACGAAACTGGCGGCGCCGCCTCCGGGCATGGCGGCCGCCCGACAATCAAACATCCTGAGGGGGACGCTGCATGAAGATGTCATGGAGGACGCTTGCGCCGCTCGTGGTGTGGCTCGTGGTCTATCTGATCCCGGTGCCGGCGGGGCTGAACGTCAACCAGTGGCACTATTTTGCAGTGTTCGCCGCCGTGATCGTCGGCCTGATCCTCGAATCGATGCCGGTCGGCGCGGTCGGCCTGATCGGGCTCACGGTTGCCGGCCTCGGTGGCTATGTCGAGCCCGATCCGAACAAGTCGCTGCGCTGGATGCTCGGCGGCTTCTCGGAAAGCACGGTGTGGCTGATCGTCGGCGCCTTCGTGTTCTCGATCGGCTATCGCAAGAGCGGGCTCGGCCGCAGGCTCGCGCTGCTGTTGGTGCGCGCACTCGGCCGCAGCACCATCGGGCTCGGCTACGCCGTGATGTTCTCCGATCTCGTGCTGGCACCGGCGACGCCGTCCAACACGGCGCGCTCGGGCGGCACGATCTATCCGATCGTCAGCAACATCCCGCGCATCTACGGCTCCGAGCCGGGTCCGACCGCGGGCAAGATCGGCACTTATGTGATGTGGACGGCGTTTGCGACCACGGCAGTGACGAGTTCGCTGTTCCTCACCGCGCTCGCGCCGAACGCGGCCGCGCTGTCGATCGGAAAGAAGCTCGTCAATGTCGACGTCGGCTGGTCGCAATGGTTCATCGGCTTCGCGCCGCTCGGCATCCTTCTGCTGCTGCTGGTGCCGCTGCTGAGCTATCTGGTGTGCCGGCCCGAGATCAAGCAAAGCCCGGAGATCGTGACCTGGAGCCAAAGCGAGTTGGCCAAGATGGGGCCGCCGTCACGCCAGGAATGGATCATGGCTGTTCTGGTGCTGCTGGCGATGTTCTTGTGGATCTGCGGTTCCAACCCCAACATCAGCCTGCCGCTCGTCGGCTCCAACTTCATCAACGCCACCACGGTCGTTTTCGTCGTGATCTCGCTGATGCTGCTCACGGGGGTCATCGCGTTCGACGACATCGTCGCCGAGAGGAGCGCCTGGGAGGTGTTCTTCTATTTCACCTCGCTGCTCACATTATCGTCAGGTCTGAACGAGATCGGCTTCATCAAATGGGTGGCGGAGGGCTATGCGCGGCCGCTGGCCGGCATGTCGCCGCTTGCGGGAATGATTCTGCTCGTCTCGTTCTTTTTCTGGGTGCACTATTTCTTTTCGAGCATCACGTCACACACGGCGGCGGTGCTGCCGGTGGTGCTGGCGGTCGGCTCGGCGATTCCCGGCCTGTCGGTTTCGACTCTGATGCTGCTCTGCGTCTATTCGCTGGGGCTGATGGGCGTGATCTCGCCCTACGCCACGGGGCCGGCGCCGATGTACTATGGCAGCGGCTATATCGGGAAGGGTGATTTCTGGAAGTTCGGACTGATTTTCGGTGTGATCTACTTTGTCGGATTGTTGCTGATCGTGTTGCCCTGGCTACAGATGATCGGGTAAACTCGGGTACAATCCGGCGTGAACAGCAAACGATCGGCAGTGGAGATGATATCATCCTTTCCGATTGTTAAGGCGCTTTGTTCGTCGGATGCGTTCAAAATGCTTCTACGAATACGGCGCGTGCCGTTTCAGGGGATGCACGAACCCTGCGAGTTCATTCGTGTTTCCTTGTAGGCAGCTATGGACCAGAAGCTCAAAGACCCGTTGATCATCGCGCCTGACGAGACCAAGCGGTCGTCGCGCGGCAAGGTCATCCTGACGACCTTCATCATCCTGCTGTTGCTTGCCGGCGTCGTCTGGTGGACGCGGCAGCAAAGCGCGCCGCAACAGGCCGGCGCCGGGCGCAACAGCGCGCCGATGTCGATCGTGCCGGAGACCGTCGGCAAGGGCGATATCGGAATCAATCTCAACGCGCTCGGCACGGTGACGTCGCTCGCCACCGTGACGATCAAGAGCCAGATCAGCGGCTATCTGCAGAAGATCGATTTCAAGGAAGGCGACGAGGTCAAGAAGGGCGATTTGATCGCCGAGATCGACCCGCGTCCCTATGAGGCGACGCTGGCGCAGGCCAAGGGACAGCTTGCGCGCGACGAGGCGCAGCTCAAGGGCGCCCAGGTCGATCTGACGCGCTACCAGGGCCTCGCCGCGCAGAACGCGGTGCCGCACCAGACGCTCGACACCCAGGTCGCGCTGGTCGGCCAGTACCAGGGCACGGTGGAAGCCGATCGCGCCTCAGTGCAGTCCGCCCAGGTCAATTTGCAATATTGTCACATCGTGTCGCCGATCAACGGGCGCGTCGGGTTGCGCCAGGTCGACCTTGGCAATTACGTGACGCCGGGAGACAGCACCGGTCTCGTGGTGATCACCCAGCTCGAGCCGATCAGCGTGCTGTTCACGCTGCCCGAGGACAATCTGCAGGCAATCGCCAAGCGGCTGAAGGAGGGGGCGGTGCTGCCGTCGGCCGCCTACGACCGCAGCGGCGCCAACAAGCTCGCCACCGGCACGCTGCAGACCTTCGACAGCCAGATCGATCCGACCACGGGCACGATCAAGCTGCGTGCCCAGTTCGAGAACGAGACGCGCACGCTCTATCCGAACCAGTTCGTCAACATCCGCCTGCTGCTCGACACCCACAAGGACGTGACGACGATGTCGACCGCCGGCATCCAGCGCGGCGTGCCCGGCACCTTCGTGTATCTGGTGAAGGACGACAGCACGGTCACGGTCCGCCCCGTGAAGCTCGGCGTCACCGACGGTGATCGGGTCGAGGTGATCTCGGGGCTTTCGCCCGGCGACCGCATCGTGATCGACGGCGCCGACAAGCTGCGCGAGGGCGCCAAGGTCGTGGTGCGCAACCCGGCGGATGCCGCAAACCCGGCTGCCGCCGCCAAGGGGGCATCAAACGGCGCGCCGAGCGCGGCGGCAAAGGACAATGCCAAGACAGATGCCAAAGGGGATGCGAAGGGAGCTGATCCCGACAAGGCGGGAGGCGGCAAGCGCAAGCGCTCCGAGGACGGGCAGAAGCAATGAACCCGTCCAGGCCATTCATTCTCCGGCCGGTGGCGACCACCCTGTTCATGATCGCCATCATGCTGTCGGGGATGCTGGCGTTCCGATTCCTCCCCGTTGCGGCGCTGCCGGAGGTCGACTACCCGACCATCCAGGTGCAGACCTTCTATCCCGGCGCCAGTCCCGATGTGATGACGTCGTCGGTGACCGCGCCGCTCGAGGTACAGTTCGGCCAGATGCCGAACCTGAACCAGATGAGCTCGGTCAGTTCCGCCGGCGCCTCGGTGATCACCCTGCAATTCGGCCTGTCGATCTCGCTCGACGTCGCCGAGCAGGAGGTACAGGCCGCGATCAACGCGGCCGGCAATCTGTTGCCCTCCGACCTGCCGGCGCCACCGATCTACGCCAAGGTCAATCCGGCTGACGCGCCGATCCTCACCCTTGGCCTGACCTCCAAGACGATGCCGCTGACCCAGGTCGAGGATTTCGTCGATACGCGTTTGGCTCAGAAGATCTCGCAGCTTCCCGGCGTCGGCCTCGTCAGCATCAGCGGCGGCCAGCGCCCCGCGGTGCGGATCCAGGCCGATATCCGCAAGCTCGCGGCCTATGGGCTCAACATCGACGACCTCCGCACCACGCTCGGCAACGCCAACGTCAACACGCCGAAGGGCAATTTCGACGGCGCGATGCGGGCCTACACGATCAACGCCAACGACCAGATCCGCAACGCCAGCGACTACCAGTCGCTGATCGTCGCCTACAAGAACGGCTCGCCGGTCCGCCTCAGCGACGTCGGCGCCGTCGTCGACGGCGCGCAGAACGACAAGCTCGGCGCCTGGATGAACGAGACGCCGGCGATCATCCTCAACATCCAGCGCCAGCCCGGCGCCAACGTCATCTCGGTGGTCGAGGGCATCAAGGCGCTGCTGCCGCAGCTGAAGGCGACGCTGCCGTCGGCGATCGATCTCGACATCCTGACCGACCGCACCGTGACGATCCGGGCCTCGGTCCGCGACGTCGAGTACGAGCTGTCGCTCGCGGTGGTGCTCGTCGTGCTGGTGATCTTCGTGTTCCTGCGCTCGACCCGCGCCACGCTGATTCCGAGCCTCTCGGTGCCGCTGTCGCTGGTCGGCACGCTGGGTGCGATGTACCTGTTCGGCTTCAGCCTGAACAATCTGTCGCTGATGGCGCTGACGATTGCGACCGGCTTCGTGGTCGACGACGCCATCGTCGTGATCGAGAACATCTCGCGCTACATCGAGGAGGGCGAGCCGCCATTGCAGGCCGCATTGCGCGGCTCCGAGCAGATCGGCTTCACCATCATCTCGCTGACGGTGTCGCTGATCGCCGTGCTGATCCCGCTGTTGTTCATGGGCGACGTGGTCGGCCGCCTGTTCCGCGAGTTCGCCATCACGCTGTCGGTCACGATCTTGATCTCGGCCGTGGTGTCGCTGACGCTGGTGCCGATGGCCTGCGCCAAGCTGCTGAAGCCGGAAGATGCCGCCCATGAGAACACCTTCCAGCGGCTCAGCCGGGAAGGCTTCGACCATGTCATCGCGATCTACGGCCGGATGCTGAACTGGGTGCTCGATCGCCAGACCTTCGTGCTCTTGATCGCGCTCGCCACCTTTGGCCTGACGGCGTGGCTCTACATCGTGATCCCGAAGGGCTTCTTTCCGCTGCAGGACACCGGCGTGATCCAGGCGATCTCGGAGGCGCCGCAATCGGTGTCCTATGCCGCGATGGCTGAGCGCCAGCAGCAGCTTGCGAGCGCAATCCTCAAGGACCCCGACGTCGACAGCCTGTCGTCCTTCATCGGCGTCGACGGCACCAACACCACGCTCAACTCGGGCCGCATCCTGATCAATCTGAAGCCGCATGAGGAGCGCAAATCCGACATCGCCACGGTGATGAACCGGATCAAGGCGGCGACGTCGGACCTCACCGGCATCACCCTCTACATGCAGCCGGTGCAGGATCTCACCATCGAAGGCACGGTGAGCCGCACCCAGTACCAGTTCATCCTGCAGGATGCCGATCCGGCACAGCTTGCCGAGTGGACGCCGAAGCTCGTCGACAAGATGCGGCAGCTGCCGGAATTCAGCGATGTCGCCACCGACATCTCGCAGCAGGGGCTGTCGGTCTACGTCCAGATCGACCGCGACCAGGCGGCGCGGTTCGGCATCACGCCGGCGACGATCGACAATGCGCTCTACGATTCCTACGGCCAGCGCATCGTCTCGACCGTCTTCACCAATTCGAACCAGTACCGCGTGATCCTGGAGGCCGATCCGTCGCTGCAGACCTCGCTGGATTCGCTGTCGTCGATCTATCTGCCGTCGTCGGTGGGATCGACGCCGGTGCCGCTGTCCGTGATGGCGAAGATGCGCGTGGAGACCGCGCCGTTGCAGGTCTCCCATCTCGGCCAGTTCCCCTCGGCGACGGTGTCGTTCAACCTGGCGCCGGACGCTTCGCTCGGCGAGGCCGTCGCTGCGATCAAGCAGGCCCAGGTCGATATCGGCCAGCCGATCGGCGTCATCACGAGCTTCCAGGGCGCGGCGCTGGCGTTCCAGTCGTCGCTCTCCAACCAGCTGTTCCTGATCCTGGCGGCGATCATCACGGTCTATATCGTGCTGGGCGTGCTCTATGAGAGCTTCATCCATCCCATCACCATCCTCTCGACGCTGCCCTCGGCCGGCATCGGCGCGCTGCTGGCGCTGATGGTGGCCAAGCAGGACCTCACCATCGTCGCCATCATCGGCATCATCCTCCTGATCGGCATCGTCAAGAAGAACGCGATCATGATGATCGACTTCGCGCTGGATGCCGAGCGCAACGAGGGCAAGCCGCCGCGGGAGGCGATCTACCAGGCCTGCCTGTTGCGCTTCCGGCCGATCATCATGACGACCATGGCCGCCGTGCTCGGCGCATTGCCGCTGATGATCGGCACCGGCGCCGGGTCCGAGTTGCGGCACCCGCTCGGCATCTCGATCGTCGGCGGTCTCCTCGTGAGCCAGATGCTGACCCTGTTCACGACACCTGTGATCTATCTCTGGTTCGATCGGCTTGCGCTGCGGTTTGCCGGGCGATCGGACGAGGTCGGCGAGGCGAGCGGGTCGCGTTGAGCCATGGATCCGTCAACTCCATTCATCCGGC
>Ga0153933_1000016_pt1 | contig 134954 bp, 136 predicted proteins | sample TSNJ017MetaG_FD_102275 | JGI IMG/M metagenome (GOLD analysis project Ga0153933, IMG submission 102275) | Attine ant fungus gardens microbial communities from New Jersey, USA - TSNJ017 MetaG | ecosystem: Host-associated > Fungi > Mycelium > Unclassified | place: USA: New Jersey, Wharton State...
GATGTCGGCAGCTTCGTCGAGTTGAAGGCGCGGCTGCAGCCGCCGCTCGGGCCGCAGCGCCCGGGCTCCTATGATTTCGGCCGCGACCTTTATTTCCAGGGCATCGGCGCCTCCGGCTTCGCGATGGGCGCGATCAGGATCAGGGAGCCGCCGGCGAGTGGCGGGCTCGCGTTGCGCTACGCCGCCGTCATGCAGAACCTGCGCGATGCCATCGATGCGCGCATCCGTACCACGCTCGACGGCGACAAGCGCGCGATCGCGACCGCACTGCTCACCGGCCGGCGCGATGCGATCACGACGCCGGTCAATGATGCGATGTTCATCTCGGGGCTCGGCCATGTGCAGTCGATCTCCGGCTAACAGATAACCTGAGCAGTCAGAAGCATTCTCTAAGCTTCAAAATCCACAGTTTTCAATGGCTTACGGCCAGAAGCACGTGGCGCACTTTATCACCAATGGTCATAATTGGTCATTGGTTTGCATCCCATGTGCTTCCCAAAAAGGATGGACTGCTTCCCATGCTCAAGATTTCCGACGACCGCATCCGCTTTACCGACGCCTTCGTACGCAAGCTGACCGTCCCGGCCGGCAAGACCGATCACATCCAGTGGGATCCGGACCTGCCGGGCTTTGGCGTGCGTCTCCGGGCCCAGAAGGCCTCCTATATCGTTCAATATCGGGTTGGGGCCGAGCAGCGCCGCAAGAGCCTTGGGGACGTCCGCAAGGTCACCGTAGAGGACGCCCGCGGGATTGCCCGCAAGCGGTTCGCCCAGATCGAGCTGGGTATCGACCCCGACGCCGAGGAGGAGAACCGACGGAAGGAGCAAACCAGCGACGCGCGGACGTTCGAGAAGGTCGCCGAACTGTACCTGGAGGCGCAAAAGCCCCGGGTGAGGCCGAACACCTACATCGCGGAGGAGCGGTATCTGCGGCGGCATTGTCAGCCGCTCCAGAAGAAGCCGGTCGGCAAGGTCAGCTTTGAGGAGATCGCGGACCTTCTCCGGAACTTGATCCGCGACCACGGGGAGACGTCAGCCGCCCGGGCACGCGGCGCACTGCTGGCGTTCTTCTCATGGTGCATGCGCCAGGGCTTCGCCAAAGGGAACCCGGTCATCGGGACCGAGAACCCGGTCCGCGGCAAAGAGGCTCGAGATCGCGTCCTCAACGATGACGAAATCCGGATCATCTGGCGCAATTGCCAGGAGGACGACTTCGGGAAGGTCGTGCGGCTCTTGATGCTGACCGCTTGTCGACGGGACGAAATTGGCGGCCTTCGCTGGCCGGAGATCGACACGGCCCAGGGCAAGCTGCTGCTGCCCAAGGAGCGGACAAAGAGCAAGCGGGAGCTCGAACTTACCTTGCCGGCAACGGCTCTCGCGATCATCGGAACGGTTCGCCGGCGGAACAGCCGTGAGACCCTGTTCGGCGGCGGCGCCTCCGGCTTCAACGCCTGGTCCTACAACACCATGGCGCTCAACGCGCGCATCACAGCGGCCGAAGGAAAGGCCTTGGTGCCGTGGCGCCTTCACGACCTTCGCCGCACGGTGCGCACTCGGCTCGGAAAGCTGGGCGTGCTGCCGCACGTCGCTGAGCTGGTGCTGAACCACGCCGGCCACAAGTCCGGTATCGGCGGTGTTTACGATCATCACGACTACGGCGCTGAGATCGCCGAGGCGCTAGCGAAGTGGGAGGCCCATTTGCTGGCGATCGTCGGATGACCAAGCGCCCCCTAAAAGGGAAAGCGTTCGCTTTGATCGCTGCGAAGCGCGCCGCCGATGCTGCTCATAACCTCGCGCTCGATGAGTATGAGGCAGCCGAGAGTCGATATGGCTTCAATTCGGACGAGGCGGAAGAAGCGAGCTGGCGGGGCGAGGCCCCGTGCCACGCCGCGTGGCAAGCCGGATGGCCCCTTGCGACAACCCAGCCGACTACGCTTGCGGGCATTATCGCCGTGCTTCGTTTTGCAAACGAGTTCGAGGACGCCGGAAACGAATGGCCAGGCACAATCGGTCCCGAAGGCTGGCACTATCAGCTGCGGGCGACAATGGCGCAAGCGCTCACGACGATCATTCGGCAGGGAGGCGCAGCATGAGCGACGTCGTCGAACTGTTTCCATCGTCCAAGCCCTCGGCGCGCGCATACGAACCGCGGCCAAGGAGCGGTCTGGTGGGGTCAAGAAAGAACATGCACACCTTCACGTTTCGCAGTCGCAGCTTGATCCTCGGGGCGAGCGAGGCGGATCTGATCCGAGACGTCCGCCGGGACACCGACAAGGCCGAAAACAAGCTGAAGGCCATTCAGGCGCGCCTGAAGGGAGTACAGGAGCGCGCCGCCAACGAGGTGCGGGAGCTAACCAGGGCGAGCAAGAAGCTGGGCGCGGCGATAGAAGCGGCCAAGAAACAGCCGGACGCTTGCATGTCCGGCGCCGAGTTCGCGGAGTACTACGCGACCCTGCCGCTGGACGCGCAACTTGCCGTGTCCGAGTGTCTGCGCCAGCTCAGCAGGCAATCGTCATGAAGCGACGTCTCCGGAAGCGCAACCGGCAGCGGCTGGCGACACACGCCCGCCGGCTGTCTCGCTAGTCCCAAAACGATACGCCGCCGGGCTCGAAATACATTGTCCCGGCGGCGCCCTGTTTCGGACTGGGGACCGCAATTCCCAGCACATCGATATCAGCAAGTCCCGGGCCAGAGCCGCGGCGGCCCGCCCGCACACTGTCGCTGATCGACCAGAGTTAGACAGCGGGGAAGCCGGACCCACACCAGCGGCCTCGCCAGAGTCACCGCGGGGGCATCGCTTAGGCGCGCTATCCTGAAAACAAAAAATCCCACCGTGCGACGTGTCGCGGGTGGCTGGTCGGTTCGGCGCCGTGTCCTGCGCTGGCGCGCCGGGGGCATCTGTCGGCCGTGCCCGTTGCCGGGGGCCTCGTCGTCAATGCCTGGAGGCGTGTCCTTGCGGGGCCTTTGGTCCAAGCTGGCAAAACATGCGCCGGCGCCGCGGGCCCAACAATGCACAGGCGCCGGGCTTGCAATTCCGGCGGCGCGGGATTCTGATCCGCACCATGCAAAACGCCGTGCAAGAAGAACTCGCCGATTACCGCCGCATGGAACGTATCTGCCTGGAGCAGGCCGAGCGGTCGGTGCTGCCGGAAAGCCGGCGCACGATGCTGATCATGGCTGAGCGATACCGCACAGCGGCCAACAAGCTTGAGCAAGATGCCGTCTATCTGACCCCATATGCTTCCCAGCGCGGAATTTTGGGAAGCAGGACGCGGTTAGGCCGTTGTATTTCCTATATAAAATCTTTGCTTGACCGATCTCCGGCTATCACATGGCCGTCGTCGCCGGCGTGGTGTTCTTCGCGGTGCGTGCGCTGCTGGCGCTGTTTCCGGCGCTGACGGTCGGGCATCCGATCAAGAAATGGGCGGCGGGCGCGGCGCTGTTCGCCGCCGCGTTCTATCTCCTGCTCTCGGGCGCCGAGGTCGCGACCCAACGATCGTTCTTCATGACGGCCGTGGTGCTGATCGCCGTCATCGTCGACCGCCGCGCGGTCACCTTCCGCACACTGGCGGTGGCGGCGCTGATCGTGCTCGTGATGGCGCCGGAGGCGCTGGTGCACCCGAGTTTCCAGATGTCGTTTGCGGCAACGCTTGGGCTGGTGGGGCTGGTGCAGATCGGGATGCCGAAGCTGATGGCCTCGCCGGACCATTCGGCGACCGCTCGCATTGCGCTGTGGGGCGGCCGCGAGGCCATGATGCTGGTGATGGCCTCGCTGGTGGCGGGGCTCGCCACCACGCCCTATGCCGCATTCCATTTCCATCGCGTGACACCCTACGGACTGCTCGCCAATCTCGCGGCGATGCCGGTGGTCTCGGCCGTCGTGATGCCGGCGGGGATGCTCGGGTTGCTCGCCATGCCGTTCGGCTTCGACGGCTTTTTCTGGTGGCTCATGGGCCTCGGCATCGACTGGATGATCGTGGTGACGCAATGGGTCGCGGCATTGCCGGGCGCGGTCGGCCGGATGGCGGCGTTCGGCACCGGGCCGATGATCCTGGCGAGCGCGGGGCTGGTCCTGCTCGGGCTGCTGCGCACGCCGTTGCGCTGGTCGGGCGCGGCCGTGCTGGTGGCCGCAACGATCTGGGCGGTGCTCGTGCCGCAGCCCGATGTGCTGGTCTCCGCGGACGGCCGCAATGTCGCCGTCCGCGGCGGGGACGGGCGGCTGCATCTGATGCGCAGCGCCAAGGACGCGTTTCTGGTCAAGGAGTGGCTCGCCGCCGATGCCGACGCACGGACGCCGACCGATGCCTCGCTCAGCGCGGGCGTCTCCTGCGATGGCAGCGGCTGTGTGGTTCCAGGGCCGGGCGGCTTTGTCGCGCTGGCGAGCCGGGCCGAGGCGCTGGAGGATGATTGCGAGCGCGCGATGCTGATCGTGACCGTGCAGTCGGCGCCGCAGGGCTGCGCGGCCTCGGTGATCGACGCCGAGCGGCTGCGGCGACATGGTGTGCTGATGCTGCGCCGCACCGGCAGCAGTTTTGCGGTCGACGCCGTCAAGCCCAATGGCATCGACCGGCCGTGGTCGCCTGCGGTTCCCGGCGACACCGAGGGCGAGGCGACGCTGCGTATCCCCGGCGCGTCGCGCCCGGCGGTCGACGCGACCCCGGCGGAGGCGGACATCCAGGGTGACGATTAGTTTAGGCTAAACTAATGGCCGTCGGGCGAGGGCGGCGCCGGCAGCTCGAACAGTCCAAGATGATACTCGTCGGAGTCGGGGCCGGCGTCCGGCTTCCTGACCAGGGTGAAGGCGGCTTCGGGAAATTGCTGCCACACCTTCAGATCGTCGGCCGTGACCGTAAGCCAGCCGAACCGGAACATGTAGCGGCCCGGCTCGGTGACACGTCCAGCCTTTTGCCATGTGACCTTATCGACCACAGCGTGCGTCCCTGTCCGCACGCGATCATGCTCCAAGGTGCCGTTTGGCGCAAATGCCGGGAGACGCCGTTTGGCGCAAATCCCCAATGCGCCCCGGAACCTGGGTCCCGGGGCCGCTCTGAAATCATCCAAGTCAGCCGCCGCTGGACCTATGGCCATCCAGCGGCTGCGATGCGCTCAACCCAAAAACAGCGACGCAAATACGGAAGCCCGCCGCTCCGCGACCTTGGGCTTCTGCTCGACCGGCACGGAGCGCGCCGGTAGCTGCAGCACGGTGACGCGCTGGCCCTCGACGAGCTGGGTCACCAGCACATGGTTGCCGTCGGGGAATTCGACCGCGTCGTGATGGCGATCGGGGACGTCGGGCTCGACCTCGTTGAACACGCCGACGCGGAAGCCGATCGTCTTGGTCCAAATCCAGCGGCTGTCGTAGCGGACGTTCTCGGCGAACGCGAGCTCGGTGCCCGGCAGCATGCAGACCGCGACCGCGGGGTCGGTCTCCGAAGCAAATCCGCGGGTCGAGGTCCCGCGGAAGGTCGTGGTGATCAGCGTCTCTCCGACGACGGCGGGACGCGATTGCACCGCGTGCAGGCTATAGTCACACATCGGATGGCTCCTCGGTTCGAGGTAGCGACCCGTGCCTCTCCTTGAGGCGCAGGCCTCTACCAGAGTGGACGATAGCGGACGAGTATTTGCCCGGTTCTGGGCCAATGTACGACTCCCTGTGCGGGGCTCCGATCACAAACGCGCTACAGCGCGCCTAAGGTATCGGAGCGTACCGGCAAGGTCGCACGATGCGCTATCCGTCAAAGCAACGGTCCGGTGCGGCGCGCGTTCCAGCACGGCGTCAGTATTTGCGGTAGAGCCCGATCAGCTTGCCCTGGATGCGCACCCGGTTCGGCGGCAGGATGCGCACTTCATAGGCAGTGTTGGCCGGCTCGAGCGCGATCGACGCGCCGCGGCGGCGGAAGCGCTTCAGCGTCGCTTCCTCCTCGTCGATCAGCGCCACCACGATGTCGCCGGTGTTGGCGGTATCGTTGCGCTGGATCAGGGCCATGTCGCCGTCGAGGATGCCGGCCTCGACCATCGAGTCACCACGCACTTCGAGCGCGTAGTGCTCGCCCGCGCCGAGCATGTCCGGCGGCACGCTGATGGTGTGGCTGCGGGTCTGCAACGCCTCGATCGGGGTGCCGGCCGCGATCCGGCCCATCACGGGGACGGCGACCGGGCGGTTGCCGTCATCCTCGGCGACCGGCGGGGTGCTCGGGCGCTTGCCGAGCGTGCCTTCGATGACGCTCGGCGTGAAGCCGCGCCGGCCATTGCCGCCGCCGGCCGAGAGCTCGGGAAGCTTGATCACCTCGATGGCGCGGGCGCGGTTCGGCAGGCGACGGATGAAGCCGCGCTCCTCCAGCGCGGTAATGAGGCGGTGGATACCGGACTTCGAGCGCAGGTCGAGCGCATCCTTCATCTCGTCGAACGAGGGCGGCACGCCGGCCTCCTTCAGACGTTCATTGATGAAACGCAGAAGTTCGTACTGTTTGCGCGTGAGCATCTCGAGTATTCCCCCGGTTGATAGCGTCGTTCGATTCCGAGACTTCAGGCGAGGCAATCTCGGCTGCGCGCGCTGAGCGCAACTCCCGGATGGCCTCCCATTTCCAGACACCAGTACTCGAAACAAATCATGAACGGACACTATATGTTCGATATGTGTTCCGCAACCACTTAATTTCCAGTGAACGCGAGCGGCAATCCGGGTTCGCGCGGGCCGCCGCGCTGGCTCACTCCGGCAATGTCAGGATCTCGCAGGCGTCGCCCTTGCGCGCGCTCGGTGCGAACGGCGGACGGATCAGAAGTGCCCGTGCCACAGTGAGATTCCCCAACAGCGAGCTGTCCTGTTTGGTCACCGGCGTTGCGATCAGCGTGCCGTCATCGCGCTCTTCGACGATCGCGCGCAGATAGTCCTCGCGCCGGTCGTTCTCGGCGACGTCGCGGCCGAGCAGGGCGCTCTCGCGGACATGATGAATCACCTTTCGGCCGCTCAGCGCCCGAATCAACGGCACCAGAAACAGGTAGGAGCAGACATAGGACGACACCGGATTACCGGGCAGGCCGATCACCCGCATCGCCCCGAGCCGCCCGTGCATCACCGGCTTGCCCGGCCGCATCGCGATCCGCCAGAACGCCATGGCGACGCCCTCGGCCTCCAGCGACTGCTTGACGAGATCGTGGTCGCCGACCGAGGCGCCGCCGGTGGTGATCAGGATGTCGGCATCGGCCTCCCGCGCCCGTCGGATGCCTGCGGTGGTGGCCTCGACGGTGTCGGCGGCGACCCCGAGATCAACAGTGTCGGCGCCTTCGGCGCGCGCCAGTGCCCGCAGCGCGTAGCCGTTGGAATAGACGATCTGGCCGGGGCCGGGATCGGAGCCCGGCATCACCAGCTCGTCGCCGGTCGCGAGCACCGCGACCTTGGGCCGGCGGTGCACCGGAAGCTCCGGATAGTTCATCGCAGCGGCGAGCGATAGCGCCCGGTCGGAGAGGCGGCTGCCGGCGGCCAGCAGCACGTCGCCCTCGTGGAAGTCGACGCCGGCGGGGCGGATGTGGCGACCCTTGGCGGCGATCTCGGTGATGGTGATGTGGTCGCCGTCGACGCGCGTGTCTTCCTGGATGATGACGGCATCGGTGCCATCGGGGACCACGCCGCCGGTAAAAATCCGCACTGCCTCGCCCGCGCCGACCACGCGTTCGAACGGCCGGCCGGCCGCGACCTCGCCGATCACCCTGAGCCGGACCGAGAGGTCGGCCGCATCAGCCGCGCGCACCGCGTAGCCATCCATCGCCGACATCGGCTGCGGCGGCTGCGTGCGCCTCGCCGCGATGTCGCGCGCCAGCGTGCGGTGATAGGCGGCATCGAGCGCGACCATCTCCTCGGATAGCGGTTCGGCACCGGCGAGAATGGCTGACAGGGCATCGGCAACCGGCATCAAGGCCATAGGGGCGCTCCTCACACACCAAGTGCAGTCAGGGCCCGCGCCACGTCATCCGTCGATGTCACGTGGATGGCCTGAAGGCCGCGCGCCCGCGCACCTTCGATATTGGCCGCCGTGTCGTCGAAGAACAGGATCCGCGACGCCGGCACGCCGATCGCTTTTACCACATGATCATAGGCTTCCGCGTCGGGCTTTCGCAGCCCGATCGCCGACGACAGGAAGATGGTCCGGAAATGGCGCAGCAGGTCGGCATGGGCGACCGTGAAATAATCGACATGGGCCGGATTGGTGTTGGAGAACGCATAAAGCGGCATCCGCTTCGCGGCGGTCTCGAGCAGCGCCGCAATGCCCGGCATCTCGCCGGTGAAGATCGCGTTCCAGCCCTCCAGGAACTGGGCGTCGGAGAGTTCGACGCCGAGCGAGCCGCGCAAATTCGCAAAGAAGGCCGCGTCGTCGATGCGGCCGATCTCATGGTGCTTGAAACTGTCGTCGACGACGAAACGCCTGGCAAGGTCGGCCGGCGCACAGCCGGCGTGGCCGGCCCAACTCGCCATCACGCGATCAAAGCTGATATCGAGCACGACGCGGCCGATATCGAACAGCAGCACGTCGACGGAATGGGGGGAGAGTTGCGAGGTCATTGCGCGGAGGGTGTACGAAAATTGCGGGCGGCGGGCAATGGTGAGGCACTCCCTCCGGTGTCGTCCCGGCCTAGCGCGCAAATTGCGCACGGGGGCCGGCACTCCCTCGCGCGTCCCGGTGAAGAGGAACATCATGGCCACCCGGCGGTTGATTCCTCATGAAACGCCAATTGAGCAGAGCGAGGTTGGCCCAAGCCGTCGCCGGCGCCTTGTCGATGCTGGTCGCAGCATGGGCTATCGTGTTCACGGCTGCGGCGCATTTTGCCGCATAGCCGCATCGAAACGTCATGACTCTGCCTCCCGATCAGAAGTCCCACAGGTACTCGACCGGCGAGGTGCTCGACGCCATCTGCCTCGGGGTGACCTTGCTCGCGATATGGGGATCCATCACGACGCTGATCACCTCACTGATCATGCGCATATTGTAGCGAGGCGCGACGTCACAGGAACGGTCGGCCTGCGCGACCGTTCATCCAGATGACCGACAGTGAGCTGCGTGCACAATCGTTCGAGATTGCGTGGACCGTCCTGGAGCAGTCCGGGGATCTCGGTGATCCTCATTCGGCGGCGCACTTCTTGCTGGGTAAGATCGACGACATGATGCGCCGCGGTGAGAGGCGCCGGCTTCTGCTGTCCAATGCTGCGATAGATGCCTACCGGCTGCGATATGAGCCAGTTGTTCTGGCATCATGAAGATACCGCCGGCGCGACAGACTCGCGCCGTTAGGAACAAGCCGCACATCTCGTCATTGACCGATACCACTTTCACATGGTCTCAACCTTGGCCTTGGCTTCTAACGTCCCCCCGGAGCCGAGGCTTTTTTTGGCCGTCTTTTGCGGGGTGCAAACGGCGGGCGCGGATCGCGCATCAGGACATGAAGCGCGTCGGCTGTGACGTCGAATATCAGTTCGGCGAACGCAGGTCGGACGACTTCAGCCATCGATCCTTTTGCGAATCCGTCTCGGTTTGCCGGGCCCGCCGGAGCATCGCATCGCGGGCTACTCCAGGCGGCATGTGCTCCGCCTGGTCGCGAAGTTCGCCGGCCGCCTTGATGAGGCGCTGTTCCGGAGATTCTCGCTGCTCGAAGATGCGCCACATAGCGCAACTCCCTGCATTGGAGGGGGCGGGAGCGCAACCGACGTTCTCATCACCGATAAATGCCACGGGCCGGGCGGTGACGGGATGATCCTACACCCGCCCGGCCGGCATCTGTCAGTTCAAATGTGAACACAACGCAGAAACAGGCCCTTAAACCAGATAGGCCTTTAATCGAGAGAAGCCTGCCCGCCTGCCGGCGCCAACCGTCAGCGTCCAGACTTGTGCGGGCGGATCGCTCTCGGAGCGAAATAGGGGTTGAGCAGGCAGGTCGCCGAAAGCCCGTCGGCGGAGGCCTGGCACTGATCCAGCGACGTGAAGTTGCAGTCCATCCGGTCGCCGATCAGGACACCGTAAGTACGCAGGCAGACCGGATAGCGCGGATCATACATTTGCGCCGACGCCGGCTTGTTGATCAGCAGCGCGCTCAGCGCAATCATCAGCAGTCCGATCAATTTCAACGTGAGGTCTCCTGTCGAAGGCACGGTGGTCGCACGCTTCTCCGATATCATAGCCGAGCAGGGACCGCACCGTCGAAACGGGCCTCGCAGCGTTACCTCCTTTGACCCTCGACCGCAGGCAGTGCGGTATGACAAACTGGGAGGAAACCGATTGCGTGGGAGGTCTTGATGCTTCCGAAGGCTGAATCCGCCTATTTCGCCATTGCCGACATCTCCGGCTATACCAATTTCCTCGCGGCGGTCGAGCTCGACCATGCGCAAGACATCATCGCCGATTTCATGGATACGGTGGTGAAGGGGCTACGTCCGCCATTCCGCCTCGCCAAGTTCGAGGGCGACGCCGCGTTCGTCTACACCACCGCCGAGAAGGTCGACGGGTCGCTCTTGCAGGACGCGATCGAGGGCGCTTACTTCAAATTCCGCCGGCGGCTGCGCAACGTCCGCCAGGCCTCGACCTGCGAGTGCCAGGCCTGCGTCGCGATGGGCGATCTCGATTTCAAATTCGTGGTCCATCACGGCGAGATGATCAAGCAGAAGATGGGCGGCCGGGAAGAGCTCGCCGGGCGCGACGTCATTCTGGTCCACCGGCTGCTCAAGAATACGGTCGCCGAGAAGATCGGCGGGCGCGCCTACGCGCTCTATAGCGACGCGGCGATCCGCGCCATGGGGGTCGATCCGGTGGCGCAGGGTCTCATCGCGCATCAGGAAACTATCGACATCATCGGCGGCGTGATGCTGTGGGTGCGCGATCTCGAACCGGCATGGCAGCAGGACGACGCGCAAATCCGGATGGAGGTGACGCGCGAGGACGCCTACGCTACACTGGAGTTCGACATCGCCGCGCCGCAGCAGACGGTGTGGGAATATCTCTCGGTGCCCGGGCAGTGGCGCAAATGGTGGGATGCCGACGATATCATCGAGGAGTCGGGCAAGGGGCGACGCGGTGCCGGCACCAAGAATCACTGTGCGCACGGCGATCATACCAACATCGAGGAGACACTCGATTGGCGTCCGGTCGACTACTATACGGTCGGCATCACGCTTCCCGTTCCCGGCGCGCCGAAGATCGTGATGACCCGCGCGCTCCGGGACGGTCCGGACGGAACGACGCATCTGGAGCTGCGGATTGCCAAGCCGAAGCCGAAGGACAGGGCGTTCATCGACGGCGCTGCCGCCAAATTCGCCGAACGCATGAACCTCGCGATCGCGCGCCTGCGAACCATGGTGGAAGGGCAGCAAGCTAGCTCGAACGCAATGGAAGAGCCGCCGCTGAAGCCAGCGACCGGACGCTTCCTGAGCGAGCCGATGAAATCGGACGTGCCGCGCTGAAGCGGACCTACGCCACCGCTCCGCCGAGCTTGCCGATCCTCGACAGCAACAGCTTCAGGATCGGCGACTTGTTGGCCTTGTGATAGGCGATCACGAGGTCGAGCGTCGGCGCCTCGCCCTTGACCGGACGGGTGGTGATCGACGCCGGCAGATAGCGGCTGGTGTAGGCCGGCAGCAGCATCACGCCGCGGGTCGAGGTGATCATCGAGATGGCGTGGACGACGTTGTGCACCTCCTGGTCCGGCTTCAGATCGACGCCGGTCTCGCCGAGATAGTCGAGGACGACGCGGCGCACCGCGGGCGCGGATTTGGACGGCAGATAGAAGGTCTCGTTGACGACGTCCTGCGGCGCGACCGAGGCCAGCGATGCCAGCCGATGGTCGCTCGGAAACACGAACACCAGCGGGTCGGTGCGCACCCGCCTGAAGGTCAGATCTTCCATATGCTCGTCCGAGCGCATGAAGGCGGCGTCAAGCTTCCGCCGCATCAGGGCCTTGGCGAGCACGGGGGAATAATCACTCGACAGGCGGATGTCGATGCCGGGAAACTCGGCGCGCAGCACGCGGGTGACGTCGGGCAGCAAATCGATTTCGGCCCCCGACAGGAAACCGAGCGAGAACGCCGGCCGCGGCGGCTGCGCCGCGCGCAGCGCCGCTTCCTTGGCGGCGTCGGCCTGCAGCAGCGCCATCCGGGCATGGTCGAGGAAGGCCTTGCCGGCGGAGGTCAGCTCGATGCCCTGCGCGCCGCGATTGAGCAATTGCACGCCGACCTCCTGCTCGAGGTCGCGGATCTGCCGGCTGAGTGACGGCTGCGAGGTGTGCAGCTTCTGCTCGGCGGCGACCGTCAGACTGCCGGCATCGGCAACGGCGATGAAGTAGCGCAGATGCCGAAGTTCCATCACGATCTCCCATCTCTCGCGGGCATATCTCGCAGGTATGGGCCCAGCTTACAAAGTCTTTTCTGGGCTCACCAGCTGGCTCTATAAGCACGGGCACCGGACACGAACGGTCTGCCTCGCAGGCAGAGCGTGTCGCGGCTCGATCCGTTCAAATCACCGACAGGTGGCGTTCAAGGGGCTGACGCAAGCGCGCCGACCCCTCCCGGGGGTGCGCGCATGGGCAAGGGCGTGAGAGCGAGGCTGCTGTTGCTTCTGGTGATGACGGCGATCGGCGCAGCCGCGGCACAGACGCCGGGCAAGCAATCAGGGAGAGCTGGCATGGAGACCGACGTCGCGCAGATCAAGCAGGGCTTGCTCGGCAACTGGGACAGCGTCGCGCCGGAGGTGCGGCCGAGCAAGAACCCGGACGGCTCGATCAAGCCGTTCTATCTCAGGCGCGCCTTCAAATATCAGCCGGGTGATCGCTTCGAGCTCGAGGTCGTCAACTCGGCCGACCCCTATGGCGCCATTCCGCTGGCGCGGATCAGGATCGCGGGTCACATGCGCTGGCAGGGGCCGCATCCGATCGCGCCCGGCGCGCAGAAGGTCGATTTCGTCGCCGACGAGATCTACGAGGTGACGCCGCTCGCGCAGGGTTTTGTCGACGTGCTCAACAAGGTCGCTTCCGCCGGATACGCGCCCTGGGCGGTCAACGCGCCGCAGAGCATCTTCGGCAAGAGCTTCGTTCCCTTCGGCCTCAGGGAAGGCACCAACTTCATGGAATACGACCTGGTCTATCTCAGGGGCGATCTGTTGTTCTGGAGCGCCCGCAACGTCGACGGCCGCGGTTTCGACACCGAGCAGAACCGCCCGACCAACCTGCAGATCCCGCTGGTCCGGAAGTAGGCCTATAGACTTCGACCCGAGCCCTGCGACGGAGCGTAAGATGCCCGCCACAACACCCGAAGAGAATAAGCGGCTCGTGCTGGCGGCGTTCGACACGCTGTTCAACAAGCGCGACTATGATGCGGCCGAGCGGTTCTGGTCCGCGACCTACATCCAGCACAGCGCGCATATTCCGCCGGGCCGCGACGGGCTGTTCAATCTCATTCGCGCACTTCCCGCCACGCTACGCTACGAAAATCATCTGATCCTCGCCGAGGGCGACTATGTGATCGCGCATGGACGGTTCTCCGGCCACGGCCGTCCCGCGGCCTGGATCGCCGCCGACATCCTGCGCTTCGAGGACGACAAGTTCGCCGAGCACTGGGACGTGCTGCAGGACGAGGCAACCAGGGCGGAGTCAGTCAGCGGCCTTCCGATGTTCGGCAGCAGTTTTCCGGCCTAAGCTCGAGAGCTCATCTCGATCCGGAGTGCCGACCATGCAACTTGCGAAACCCGTCATCGACATCGGCCTGTCCACCAACAATCTGGAGCCGATGCTGCAGTTCTGGCAGCAGGAGGCCGCTCTCCGCTTCGACCATGTGCTGCCGGTCCGCCGCGGCCAGAAGCAGTATCGGCACGACGCGAAGGGCTCGGTGATCAAGCTCAACCATCATGTCGAGCCGCTGGCCGATGCGGCGCCAAGCGGCTATCGCGAGCTGATCATTGCGAGAGAAGGTGTCGCGGAGCCGCGAACCCTGGCCGATCCTGACGGCAATCGCGTCAGCCTGGTGAGGCCGGGGCAAGACGGCATCACCCAGATTGCCGTCGTGATTGCGGTCCGGGACCTCGCCGCGCACCGTCGGTTCTACGGCGACATCCTCGGCTTCGACGAACAGTCATGGTCCGGCGGCCCGGCCTTTCGTCTGGGGGATAGCCTGATCCTGCTCCGTGAGGATCACGCCGCGACCATCGATCCTGTGCGGCAGGCGCGCGGCTGGCGCTACATCACGCTGCAAGTCGCCGATATCGATGCCGTGCACGAGGGACTGCGCGCCCAGGGTGTGCGCGAAGGCCTCGCGCCGGTCACGCTCGGCGACGTCGCGCGCATCTCGATGATCCTCGATCCCGACGGCAACTGGATCGAACTGTCGCGCCGGGCATCGATCGTCGGCAGCCTGTCTGGTGAGAGCGGCAAGTAGGTCTCCGCATCGTCACTGGTTCATCTGCTGAATCTGCTGCTGCATCATCATGTCGTTGTTCATCTGCTCGGTGTTGATGACCGTCTGGTTGATCTCCTGCTGGGTCTGATCGAACTGGGCCTGCGAGGTATCGTTGCCTGACGGGTACTCGATCGGCGAATAATCGCTGAGACCCGCCTGCGCGGTGCGTGGCGAGCGGCGGCCGGTCACGCGCGACAGCTTCCAGCCGTGGCTCGCCAGGCATTGTTGCATGCTGGGCAGTTCGGACTGGTAGAAGCTGCCGTCGTGGTCGGCGCCGCAGCTGCGGGCATCGACGTGCAGGGCCGCGGTCGAGCGGGCCTTGCCGTGCGGATGCAGGGTATCGTTGAGCACCCAATTGTCGGCATTGGCGGCGCGGAGCGTCCCGGTAAACAGCAGCGCTGCGCTCAGCGCGGTGGCGAGGATTCTTTCCTTCATCTGACGTCTCCATGGTTAGACCAGCCGGTCTTCGCTGATGGGACGACGCAGGGGGCGGCGACGTTCGATGGCGGAGGGTTACAGATTGGACATGGGGCCTGCCGGCGCTGCGGGCCGAGCCACTATCGGCTTCGGCGCGACGCGTATATCCTCGGCGCCAAACGGCCCCGGCCATGCATCGGGGCACGACGCCCATCGCGAGGAGACGATGTCCGGAATGCTGCTGTTTTCGCCGATGACGATCCGCGGCGTCACATTGAAGAACCGCATCGTGGTGCCGCCGATGCACCAATATTCGGCAGTGAAGGGCTTTCCGACCGACTGGCACCTGATGAATGCCGGCAAGTTCGCCGCCGGCGGCGCAGGTCTCGTGATCGTCGAATCCACCAAGGTCGAGCGGCGCGGCTGCGGCACCGTCGGCGACCTCGGCATCTGGGACGACAAATTCGTCCCGCCGCTGAGCCGTCTCGTCGACTTCATCAAGCAGCAGAACGCGACAGCGGGAATCCAGCTCGGCCATTCCGGCCGCAAGGCGCGCGCCACCCGGCCGTGGGAGGGCGACCGTCCGCTGCAGCGCACGTCCGAGATCGAGGATTGGGACGCCTGGACGCCGGTGGCGCCGAGCGCGATCGCGCATAGCGAGCGCTGGCCGGTGCCGCGGGCGCTCGCGACATCAGAGGTGAGGGACCTCGTCGAGACCTGGGGCCAGGCGGCGCGGCGGGCCGATGCGGCCGGTTTCGATGTGCTCGAGCTGCACGGCGCCCATGGCTATCTCGTGCACGAGTTCCTGTCGGAACGCTCCAACCAGCGCAGCGACGGCTATGGTGGCTCGGAAGCGAACCGGATGCGTTTCCTGATCGAGGTCACCGAGGCGGTCCGGAGCCACTGGCCCGATCACAAGCCGTTGTTCGTGCGCCTCTCGGTCGAGGACAATGCCGGCTGGGGCCCGGAGCAGAGCGCGCGGCTGGCGGCCATCCTCAAGGCCAAGGGCGTCGACGTGATCGACTGCTCGTCGGGCGGAATCACCGAGATGGCGCCGATCCTCGGCAAGGAGATCAAATACAGCTATCAGGTGCCGCTGTCGGAATATGTCCGAGGGCACGCCGATATCATGACCATGGCGGTCGGCCTGATCATCCATGGTGACCAGGCCGAGCAGATCCTGCGCGACAAACAAGCAGATTTGATCGCGGTCGGCCGGGAAATCCTCAATAACCCGAACTGGCCGATGGATGCCGCGCTCAAGCTCGGTGTGGAAGGTCCGTTTCGGAACGTTCCGCCGCAGTTTGGCTATTGGTTGGGCACGCGGGCGAAGCGGGGATTCGGGACCCGGCCGTCAACCTGGCAGAATGGGCTGGAGGAGGCCGGGAAAGGCAGTTAGATGGTGAGACCACTGGACGGAATCGTATTTCGGTCCCATCTCCTTGTCCGAGCATGATCTTTTCGGGTCACGGGCAGGTTGCTCGAGGGGTCCGTAATGGTCCGGTAAGGCCGCGGCCTTGATCCGACCAAAAATGCGTTGTGTGGTGCCCCGTCGGGGTGAGGTAGGCCAGTGTTGCCAGACATTGCCGGCCATAGCGAAAAAGGGATGTGCATGATGCGCAAGAACGTTGGCTTTTTCCTCGGGACGGTTGCGGGGGCGTGTCTCACCCTTCTCGTGACCTCGCCGGAGGGTGCGCACATGATCGGCGTCGCCAAGGCGGCCGCACGTTCCGACAACACCTATTCGCAACTCAATCTGTTCGGCGAGGTGTTCGAGCGCATCCGCACCGACTATGTCGAGAAGCCCGACGATTCCAAGCTCGTCGAGGGCGCGATCAACGGCATGATCACCTCGCTCGACCCGCACTCCCGTTACATGAACGAGAAGGGCTGGGCCGACATGCAGGAGACCACGCATGGCGAGTTCGGCGGGCTCGGCATCGAGGTCACCATGGAGGACGGCTTCATCAAGGTGGTGGCGCCGATCGACGACACCCCGGCCTCGCGCGCGGGCATCCTGTCCGGCGACGTGATCACCACCATCGACGACGAATCGATCCAGGGCATGACGCTGGACCAGGCCGTCAACAAGATGAAGGGCGCGCCCAACAGCGCGATCCGGCTCAAGATCATCCGCAAGGACGCCGACAAGCCGATCGAGCTGACGCTCAATCGCGAGATCATCCGGGTCAAGCCGGTCAAGTACCATGCCGAAGGCGGCGACATCGGCTATATCCGCATCACCTCCTTCAACGAGCAGACCACCGAGGGTCTGCGCAAGGCGATCACGGATATCCAGAAGGACATCCCGCAGGACAAGCTCGCGGGCTATGTCATCGACCTCCGCAACAACCCGGGCGGCTTGCTCGACCAGGCGGTGTCGGTGGTCTCGACCCTGATGCAGCGCGGCGAGGTGGTCTCGACCCGTGGACGCAATCCCGAGGAGACCCAGCGCTTCACCGCGCATGGCGGCGACATGACCAAGGGCAAGCCGCTCGTGGTGCTGATCAACGGCGGCTCGGCGTCGGCTTCCGAGATCGTGGCCGGCGCGCTGCACGACCACAAGCGCGCCACGCTGATCGGCACCCGCTCGTTCGGCAAGGGCTCGGTGCAGACCATCATCCCGCTCGGCGCCGGCAACGGCGCGCTGGCGCTGACCACGGCGCGCTACTTCACGCCGTCGGGCCATTCGATCCAGGCGCTCGGCATCAAGCCCGACATCGAGGTGCTGCAGGACGTGCCCGACGAGTTCAAGACCCGTTCCGAGATCAAGGGCGAGGCCTCGATGCGCGGCCATCTCTCGGCCGAAGGCGCCGAGCAGAGCGGCTCGCAGTCCTATGTGCCGCCGGACGAGAAGAATGACAAGGCGCTGACCGCGGCCTTCAACCAGCTCCGCGGCGTCACCGTGAACGCCGACGCCAAGAGCGCGGAGACCGCCAAGAATGCCGAGACCAAGACTGCGGTCAAGCATCCGGTGCCGAACTAAGTCCTCATATTTCACCACGTCATGGCCGGGCTTGACCCGGCCATTTTCGTTTTGACGCGGACACGTCAGGTGGGCTGCGGTCGCCGATATTCGGCTGCGATGGTTTCGTCGAGATGGCCTCCGCTCGCGAGGTTGAACAGCGGCGTGAGAATGATCGTCAAGACGAGATTGAGGATCACTGCGTAAAACGCGGCATAGCCTGGGAACGTGAAGCTGCCCACCGCAAGAGCGTAGGTCGGGGTCAGGTTCGCGGCGACGAACATTGCTGTCCCGGCGACGATTCCAATGGCCCAGCCGAAGAGCAGCGCCCGATCGTTGAACCAGCGCGTATAGACGCCGAGCATCACCGAAGGCAGGGTCTGGATGATCCAGATGCCGCCGAGAAGCTGCAGGTAGATCGCATATTTCGACGGGATGAAGACGATGAAGACCAGCGCGCCGAACTTGACGATCAGGGACACCCATTTCGCGATTTGCGCTTCCTGCCTGTCGGTCGGCTCGCTGTTGATGAACTCGCGGTGGATGTTGCGGGTGTAGAGGTTGGCCGCGGCGATCGACATGATCGCAGCGGGTACCAGCGCGCCGATCCCGATCGCCGCAAAGGCGATCCCGACAAACCATGCCGGGAAGCTGTGGAGGAACAGCGCCGGCACCGCGAAATTGTTGCCGAATTGCCTGAAGCCCTCGGCATATTCAGGATTTGCGCTGACGCCCGCAGCGATCGCGAAGAAGCCGATCAAGGCAAGCAGACCGAGCATCAGCGAATAGCCCGGCAGCATCGCCGCGTTCCGACGAAGGGCACGTCCGCTGCTCGCCGCCAGGATGCCGGTGATGGAGTGTGGATAGAGGAAGAGCGCAAGCGCCGACCCCAGCGCGAGCGTAGCGTAGGCCCCATACGCGCCGGTCGTGTGGTCGCCGGGAACGGCCAGCAGCAGTTTCGAGGCCGGTACGGCTGCGAAGATCTTTTCGAACCCGCCAAGTTGGATCGGCACGACGACAATCGCCGCGAATGCCGTCGCGTAGATAAGGATGTCCTTGACGATCGCGATCGAGGCAGGAGCCCGTAGCCCGCTCGAATAGGTGAAGGCAGCGAGAATGATGAACGCGATGACAAGCGGCAGGTCGCCGGCATAGCCTTCACCCGAAATGCCCAGGGCTCCGATCACAACCTGCAGCCCGACGAGTTGCAGCGCAATATACGGCAATGTCGCGATGATGCCGGTGACCGCGACTGCCAGCGCGAGCCAGCGGTTGCCGAAACGGCCACGGACGAAATCGGCGGCCGTGATGTAATTGTGCTTGTGGCAAACGTACCAGAGCCGCGGAAAAGCCAGGAAGAGAATGGGATAGGCGACGATGGTGTAGGGGACCGCGAAAAACGCAACTGCGCCGGCGCCGAAGGCCAGCGCCGGAACGGCAATGAACGTGTAGGCTGTATAGAGATCGCCCCCGATCAGGAACCAGGTGACAATGGTGCCGAAGCGACGTCCACCAAGTCCCCATTCGTGCAACTGGTCGAGGTCACCCCTGCGCCACCGTGCGGCTGCGAAACCCAGCCACGTGATGAAGATAAACAGCGCCAGGAAAATGATGAAGGCAGTCCAGTTGACGTGCTGCACGACATTCCTCCCGAATTGCCCTCCTGGTTATCTCTCCTGTTGCAGAGTGCTCTCCGAGATACCTATTCGTCGGTCGCGAAATAGACGATCGCGGTCAGGACCGCCCCCACGATGATCCAGCCCAGCTGGTACCAGTAGAAGAAGGGCATGCCGATCCACGAAGGATCAACCTTGTTGAAGAACGGCGGCCAGAGAACGGCGACAAACTGAATCAGGAAGAGCAGATACCACCAGCTCCATCCGGCGCGTGTGCGGTCTTGCGGGGTCATATGCTCACCCAACATGCCTGTTGCCGCCATCCACAGGCAACAACACGCGCCGAACAGATTTGTTCCGGTCCCGGAACCTTGCTTCCCCGGCGTTCAGGCTACCCCGGCGACGGGTCTGCGGCGCCGTGTGCGAGCCCGGCCGGTGGCGGGCGGGCCTTCGCGGTGCGCAGTCAGCAATGGCCTTACCTCGGCAGCCGGCTTCGGTGCGCTGAACAGATAGCCCTGCATCTCCGAGCAGCCGAGTTCGCGCAGCAATTGCTGCTGCTGGGCGGTCTCGACGCCTTCCGCCGTCGTCGTCATGCGGCGCTCGGCGGCGATGTTGACGACCGCTTCCACGATGCCCGCCGAGCCCTGCGGGTCGGCGATGTCGGTGACGAAGCAGCGGTCGATCTTGATCTTGTCGAACGGAAAGCGCTTCAGATAGCTGAGCGATGAATAGCCGGTGCCGAAATCGTCGAGCGCGATCCTGACGCCGATGGCGCGGAGCTGGTGCAGCACGGCGAGCGCCGCCTCGTCGTCGCGGATCAGCACGGCTTCGGTGATCTCGAGCTCGAGCCGGCCGGCGGGCAGGCCGGAGGCGGCGAGCGCCGCGATCACCTTCAGTGCCAGCGTGCCGGTCTTGAACTGCACCGGCGAGACGTTGACGGCGAGCCGGATATGGCTCGGCCAGTTCGCCGCCTCCTTGCAGGCGGTCGCCAGCACCCATTCGCCGAGCTGGTTGATCAGCCCGCTTTCCTCGGCGATCGGCACGAAATCGGCGGGCGAGATCATGCCGCGCTCGGGATGGCGCCAGCGCACCAGCGCCTCGCAGCCGTTGATCTGGTTGGTCTGCAGGTCGAGGCAGGGCTGGTAGTAGACCTCGAGCCCCGTGCCCGCGGCGATCGTCTGCCGCAGATCGACCTCGAGCTCGCGGCGGGCGCGGGCCGCAGCGTCCATTGTCGGCTCGAAGAAACGCGAGGTGCGGCGGCCGGCGGACTTCGCCGCATACATCGCAAGGTCGGCATTCTTGAGGATCTGGTCGAAATCGGTGCCGTCCTGCGGCGCCAGCGCGATGCCGATGCTGGCGTCGGTAGTGACCTGGTGGCCGAGGCACTGATAGGGCGGGCGGATCGCCTCGTAGATGCGTGCGACCAGCTCGGTGACCTCGTCCGTGCTCTTCACGTCGGTCTGCACGATCGCGAACTCGTCGCCGCCGAGGCGGGCGACGAAATCGCTGCTGCGGATCACGCCGCTCAGGCTCTTCGCGACCGATTTGAGCAGTTCGTCGCCGACCATGTGGCCGAGCGAGTCGTTGACGCCCTTGAACTCGTCGATGTCGATATAGAGCACCGCGAGCTGGCTATCGGGTGCGACATGCGGCAGCTCGCGGCGGATCTCCTCATGGAACAAAGTGCGGTTCGGCAGGTCGGTCAGCGCGTCGTAATGGGCGAGGTGGGTGATGCGCTCCTCGGCACGGCGGCGCTCGGTGATGTCCTCATGGGTCGCCACCCAGCCGCCGTCGGCCAAGGGCTCGTTGACGACCTGGATCGAGCGCCCGTCCGGGGTTGCGATCACCATCATGTTGCGCACGCCGACGTCGCGCAGCACGAGGTTGACGTAGCGCTCGACGTCGCCGTTGAACGAGCCGGTCTGCCGGCGATGGGCGATGACGTCGTGGAAGCTGCAGCCGGGCTTGATGATGTCGGCCGACAGCCCGTACATCTCGATATAGCGCTTGTTGCAGATGACGAGCCGCCGCGCCGCATCGAACAGCAAGAGGCCCTGCGTCATGTTGTTGACGGCGGTGTCGAGCCGGAGCTTCTCCAGCGTCAGGCGCTGCTGCTGGGCGCGGTGCTGCTGCAGCAGCTTGCGCACCACGAGAAAGAGCAGGATCGCGATCGCCAGCACCGAGGCGCCGGTCACCGCAATCAGGATGCTGATCTGCTCGCGCCAGTTCGCCAGCACGGCTTCCGCGGTCGTCGCCGCCACGATGACGATGGGGAATTTCGTCAGCGCCCGCGATGACACCACGCGGTCCTTGCCGTCGATCGGGCTGGTCAACCGCGACGTGGTCGCTGGCTGCTCGAACACCTGCTGCTGGATCGCCGGGCCGATGCGAAAATTCTTCCCGATCATCTCGTCGACATGGGGATAGCGCGCGAGCAGGGTGCCGTCGCGATGATGCATCGCGATCGCGGCGCCTTCGTCAAGTGCTACGGTCGCGAAGAACTTCTCGAAATTGGCCGGCTCGACGCCGCGGACGACCACGCCGAGGAATTCGCCGTTCGGGCCGGTGACCTTGCGCGCGAGGATGACGGTCCAGCGTCCTGTGACATGGCTGACCACCGGCTCGACCAGCAAATCGTGCGAATACGGGCTCGCCTTGAACAGACGGAAATAGTTGCGGTCGGTGATGGAGGCCTGCGGCAGCGGCCCGGCCGCCGAGCTGTTGATCAGCGCGCCGTCGGCGTCGAACACGTTGAGGACGCCGACATAGGACAGCGCATCCATCTTGGACTTGAGCATGGCATGGATGTCCGCACCGGACATCCGGCGCCGGTAGTCCTCCGGCGTCGCGATGCCGCTGGTCTGTATGAACGCGATCAGGTCGTTCTGGACGACTTCGAGATCCTCGAGCTGCTGGTCGAAATGCCGCGCCAGCAGCAGCACGGTGTTCTCCAGCTCGCGCTCGCTGGTCTGCAGGGCACGCTCGCGGAAATTGCCGGCCATCAGCGTCGCGCCGATCGCGATCGCGACCATCAGGGCCGTGCCGCCGACGATCAGCCAGCGGATCGGTCCAGAGCGCAGGACCGAGGTCACGTTCAACGAGGCATTGCTGCTTGCATTCATCCGAGACGACCACTTCCAGGCGTTTCACCCGGAAGTAGGTTTCGCGCACCTCCGGCCCCGCAGAAGTCGTAGCGAAACGAAATGGAGCCGCAGTTAGCAAGACTGGTTAATGAACGGTTGCCGGAACCTGCGAAAGGGTGCCGCAGCCTGCGCGATGGTCTGCAAACGGCGTTGCGAACGAACAAACGATGAAGATCGCGGCCGAGCACAGTCGCGCGAATGTTGACGCTGTTTGAAATTCACACAGATGGTTCCGGATCCGGAACGGCAGAAATTGCCGCGCCAACGCGCCACACGGAATCCTTTGCCGTCTCTGATGTCGGTGCAAGCAACGGTTTACGATCTAAGCCTATGACCGCGCTCAATGTCGTCAGCGGCACGATGCTTGCGTGTTGCGCTACAGCGTAGAGTAGGATGCGAGTGCCAACATGAAGAAGCTGATGCGCGATTTCTGCGCCGACGAGACCGGCGCCACGGCTGTCGAATATGGGCTGATCGCAACCGGTATTGCGATTGCCATCATCACCGCCGTGAAGGGTGTCGGCAGCAAGCTCTCCACGACCTTCTCGACCGTCAGCTCCTCGCTGAAGTGAGCGGCCGCGCCGGCGCGGGCAATCATTCGCTCGCGCGATAATGCCCGGACTTGCCGCCGATCTTCTCGATCAGATGGATGCCCTCGATGCGGACGCCGCGCTCGACCGCCTTGATCATGTCGTAGATCGTCAGGCAGGCGACCGAAACAGCGGTCAGCGCCTCCATCTCGACACCGGTCGGGCCGGTCACCTTGACGGTGGCGCGGACCCGGCATCCGCCTAGCTTGGCGTCGGTCGTGATGTCGATCGTGACTTTCGAGAGTGCGAGCGGATGGCATAGCGGGATCAATTCCGAGGTCCGCTTCGCCGCCATGATGCCGGCGATCCGCGCGGTCGCCAGCACGTCGCCCTTCTTGGCCCGGCCGGTTTCGATCAGCGCGAGCGTCGCCTGGCTCATCAGGACGCGGCCTTCGGCGACCGCGGTTCGCTCGGTCGAGGGCTTTTCCGAGACGTCGACCATCCGCGCCTCGCCCTTGGCGTCGATGTGGGTGAGGGCGGCGCCGGGGACGGACGATTTCGACCTGGTCTTTCGCGCCATTGCGTCAGCGCGTGCCGGTCGCGCGCGGCGCATCTGACCGTGCCAGCAGCGTGCGGGTCGCCGCGGTGACGTCAGGCTGCCGCATCAGGCTTTCCCCGACCAGGAAGGTCGACATCCCGACGCGGGCGAGGCGGGCGAGATCCTCCGGCGTGAAGATGCCGCTCTCGCCGACCATCAGGCGGTCGGGCGGGATCAGCGGCGCCAGCGCCTCGCTGGTCGAAAGCGTGGTCTCGAAGGTGCGCAGATTGCGGTTGTTGACGCCGATCATCGGTGAGCGGAGTTTTAGCGCGCGATCGAGCTCGGTGCGATCGTGGATCTCGATCAGCACGTCCATGCCGTGCGCGATCGCTGTGTCCTCGAGATCCTTGGCCGTTGCGTCGTCGAGCGCAGCCATGATGATCAGGATGCAGTCGGCGCCATGGGCGCGGGCTTCCACCACCTGGTAGGTGTCGAACAGAAAGTCCTTGCGCAGCACCGGCAGGCCGGTCGCCGCGCGCGCCGCCACCATGAAGTCGAGGTGACCCTGGAACGACGGCGCATCGGTCAGCACCGACAGGCACGCCGCGCCGCCGGCCTCATAGGCCCTGGCAAGCACAGGCGGATCGAAGTCGGCACGGATCAGCCCTTTCGAGGGCGAAGCCTTCTTCACTTCCGCGATCAGCGCGTAGTCGCCGCCGGCAAGCCTGGCGCGGATCGCGCGCACGAAGCCGCGCGGGGCTGATGCTGCTTTCGCCTGTGCCTCGACCTCGGCGAGCGGATGAGCGCGCTTGGCGGCCGCAATCTCTTCGCGCTTGTAGGTCTCGATCTTGGTCAGGATGTCGGACATCTGCCCTTGCTCAATCGTTCGATACTGCAATCAAGTGCTTCAGCTTCGCCGCCGCGGCGCCGCTGTCGAGCGATTGCGCGCCGATCGCGACGCCTTCCTTCAGGTCCTTGGCACGGCCGGCCACGATCAGCGCCGCAGCTGCGTTGAGCAGCGCGACGTCGCGATAGGCGCTCGGCTTGCCGTGAAGCACGCTCGACAGTGCGATCGCATTGGCGTCGGCGTCGCCGCCCTTCAGCGCCTCGCCGCCGCAGCGGCCGAGGCCGGCATCGTCAGGCGTCACCTCGAAGGTCCGGATCTCGCCGTTCTCGAGGCTCGCGACCGAAGTCGGGCCGGTAAGGGTGATCTCGTCGAGGCCGTCGGAGCCGTGCACCACCCAGACCTTGTCGGCGCCGAGATTCTTCAAGACCTGCGCCAGCGGCTGCACCCATTGCCGCGAGAACACGCCGACCATCTGCCGCCTGACGCCGGCCGGGTTCGACAGCGGGCCGAGCAGGTTGAAGATGGTGCGGGTGGCAAGCTCGACCCGGGTCGGGCCGACATTCTTCATTGCCGGATGATGCGCGGGCGCGAACATGAAGCCGATGCCGGCCTCCGACACGCAGCGCCCGACCTGCTCCGGAGCGAGGTCGATCTTGACGCCGAGCGAGGCCAGCACGTCGGCGGCGCCTGATTTCGACGACAGCGCGCGGTTGCCGTGCTTTGCGACCGGCACGCCGGCACCGGCCACGATGAACGAGGCGCAGGTCGAGACGTTGACCGAGCCGGAGCCGTCGCCGCCGGTGCCGACGATATCGACGGCCTCCGGCGGCGCCGTCACCCGCAGCATCTTGCCGCGCATCGCCGACACCGCGCCCGTGATCTCCTCGACGGTCTCGCCGCGGACCCTGAGCGCCATCAACAGGCCGCCCATCTGCGAGGGCGTGGCTTCGCCCGACATCATGCTGTCGAAGGCCGAGGCCGCCTCCTCACGCGTCAGTGTGGCGCCGGTGGCGACTTTTCCGATGATCGATTTCAGGTCGTCCATTCGCTGGCTCAGGTCTCAATTGTTTGAATTTGCGCCTGTCACCTGCGCGAAGGCGGCCTCGTTGACGGTCATGCCGATGATGGATTCGATCTTGGTGACATATTGCGCGACCTGCTCGTCGGCGAGCGAGCGCTTCACGGCCTCATGGAGCTTCTTGACCTCGTCGGAGTTGAAGTCGATCGGAGGCGCCGTCACGTCGGTGACGCGGAACACGATCCACTGACTGCCGCCGGCGACCGGCGTCTGACCGTCGCCGTCCTTGGCGGTGCGGAACGCGGCCGCGATCACCGCGGCCGGCACGCCCGCCACCGAGGCATCGCGGCGGAAGTTCGTGGCGGTCTCGACCTTCACGCCGGCAGCGGTGGCCTCGTCGGCGAGCTTGCCGCCGGTGCCGAGCTTCTGGACGATCTCGGTGGCCTTGGCTTTCAGCCTGGTCGAGATCTGGTCCTCGCGCCATTTCGCCTCGACCTGGTCATGCACCTCGTCGAGATTGCGCTCGCGCGACGGCGTGATGCCGAGCACGTCGTACCAGACATAGCCGCCGTTGAACTGGATCGGGTCGTTGTCGACGCCGATGTCGCTGCTGAAGGCTTGCGACACCACGTCGAGCCCACGCGGGATGTTGGGCGCGAGCTGGCCGTTCGGCAGCCGGCCCGAGCGGTCGACCGCATCGACGGTGACCGGTGTCAGGCCGAGCTTCTGGCCGGCCTCGACAACACTGGCGCCGCCGCCGCGCTCGTCTTCCATCTTGTCGCGCAGCTCGCCGACCTTGGCGCGGGCGCGCTCGCTGGCGATCTGGTTCTTCACCTGCTGGGCCATGCTCTCATAGGTCGGCGTCACGCCGGGCTGGATCTTGCCGACCTTGACCAGTGCCACGCCGAAGCTGCCCTGCACCGGCTGGCTGATCTCGCCCGACGGCAGCGAGAAGGCGGCATTGCCGACTGCGGGATCCAGGATCGCCGATTTCGCCACCAGGCCGAGATTGACGTCGGAGAGATTGAGCTTGCGCTCCTTGGCGATGTCGTCGAACGACGTCCCCGACGTGATGCGGGCACGTGCCGCCTGCGCCTCGTCGACATTGGGAAACACGATCTGCGAGACCTCGCGCTTCTCCGGCGTGCTGATCTGCGCGACGTGCTGCTCGAACACCTTCTTGGCGTCCTCGTCGGAGACGGTCTCCCACTTGCCGAGCGCTTCGGGCGTGATGGCGACGAAGGCGATCTTGCGGTATTCGGGCGCGCGGAACTGGACCTTGTGGTCCTCGAAATAGGCGGCGAGCGCCTCGGGAGAGGGCGGCTCGATGGTGCCGGCCTGGGCTGCGCCGAGCTGGACGTAGTCGATCGAGCGCTGCTCGTTCTGGAAGCGGGTCATCGCCTCGATCATCGACTTCGGCGGCTCGATCCCGGACGAGATGGTATCGGCGATCTGCCGGCGCAGGCCGACGCGGCGCTGATCGGCGATGTAGCGGCCCTCGGTGTAGCCATAGTTGCGAATCGTCGCCTGGAAGCGCTGCGGGTCGAACTGACCGTTGAGGCCCTTGAAGTTCGGATCGCTGTAGATCGTGCGCAACACCTCTTCGTTGGACGCGTTCAGGCCGAGGCGGCGGGCTTCCTCGTCCATGGCGGCTTCGGCCAGCGTCTGTTGCAGCACCTGGCGGTCAAGCCCGAAGGCGCGCGCCTGATCCGGGCTCAGCGGGCGGCCGAACTGCCGGCCGAGCTGTTGCAGGCGGTCGGTATAGATCTGGCGGAACTGCTCGGCCGAAATCTCGGTCGAGCCGACCTTGGCCAGCGTCGACTGGCCAAAGCCCCTGAAGATGTCGGCAATGCCCCAAACACCGAAACTGACGATCAAAACGCCCATCACCACGGCCATAATCGTCTTGCCGAGCCAGTTTGATGAGGCTTTCCGCATTCCTCGAAGCATGGGTCCGTCTTCTATCCAAAAATTAAGAGGCTGATTTTATTTGCTTTTTCGGCTTCCGGCCCGCACCTCAGCCACAGGTGCGGGAATAGATGTTCTATTTTCGGTCTCGGCACGGTCTAGCTTGCCGATGGCCCCCGCCGCAAGTCGGGTCCGGTTCGCGCTTTTGGTGTACAAGGTCACCATACGCCCCCGGACCAGCCGAAGATTGCCTCCAGCTCGCGCCCGGTCGCCCCGTTCTCAGCCGTCCTGGTGGCGGCTGCCTTGCGCATCCCGTGGGCCGATTTTCTGACCACCCCCGCAGCCTCGGCCGCCGCCACGAATTCGGTTCCAGCGCGCCCTTGGTCCACGGCGAGCCACGCCGGGTGACGATGAAAGCGAGGTCGCCGGTGGGCCAGAGTCAAGCGTTTCCTTCAGCTGCGGCAACACGGCAGCTCGCCCGCATGCCGGTCTTCTCGCTGTCGATCGACGGTCCGACGCGTGGGCTCACCTCGCAAAATGCCGCCATTGTACTTCAACGGCTTTTTCGGACGGTGGCTCGCCGCTTATATTTGAGTCCGAACACGGTGGCTACCAAATCGGGCTCGACGGTCCCGGTCCGTTCCCGACGGGCAGGCAGCGTGAGTAAGCTATCTCGATGACGTACTCAAGCTGGTGGAGCTGGGCATCGCTGCGCGCGGCCTGCCGATCACAACGGCAGTTTCCATCCTGCGGCCAAGTCCATGACGCCCCTGAAACGTGATCAGGTTAGGAAATCCGGAAGGAAGCGGCCCGTCAGATTGGTAGCCACGAGAGGGTCCCTGGGGCTGGCAGCAGGACGCCGGGGCTGCTTACATCGTGGGCGACCCGGCCGCGCGCTTTTTGATGCGGCGAAGCTGGTATTCCGCAAGTCGGTCGAGGCCACGAGAGGTCAGCATTTTCAGGGAGCGAGACAGGGGTCGCTCGATCAGCCGATGCACACCAAAGGCCGCCGCGAGCATTATCGTGAACGAAGTCCAGAACAGCAGATGCGGGTTCAGCAACCCCTGCAATCGGCTGAGCACGATGTAGCCGATGTTCTGGTGCAGCAGGTACAGAGGGTAGGTCAGCGTGCCTAGCGCTTGGCACCAGGGCGACGCCAGCCATCCCAGACGTCGAGTGGCAACGCCCAGCATCAGCAGATGAATGAGCACGACGCCGCCAATCACCCATGCTGGCTCGAACCGGGCGTCGGTGTAGTGCTCGGCCATCTGCGCCAGCTCGTGCAGCGATTCATGGGTCGCCAACCCGAAGCTCAGGACGAACATCAGCAGGCGCGAGGCGCGTATACCGTCGATGCGCATCAGGTAGCAGCACGCGCCACCAATAAAGAACGGTGCGTATTGCGCGATCATCAAAGCATACAACGGTCCGCCAGCCACGACGCGCTGCATGCCGGTCACTGCCAGCCATAGCCAAAGCAGCAACTCGAGTCGCGGCAGCAACCCTATCGCCAGCGCGAGCGCCACCCAGGCATAGAAGCGGATCTCTACGAATAGCGACCAGTACGCCCCGTCCACCGAGGGCACGTGTACGAACCCGCTGAGCATCGTGAGATTGATGAGGTACTGTACGAAGGTCACTGACGTGGTCTGCTGTCCCCACAGCCACGCCACCACCGCCGTGATGGTACAGCAGGCCCAGAAGGCCGGATAAAGCCTTGCAATGCGAGACGCGACGAACCGCTTCAGCGAGCCGCTGCTGGCCGTCATGATGATGACGAAGCCGCTGATCATAAAGAACAGGTCGACGCCCAAATAGCCGTACTGCGCAGTGGGCCACAGCGAGGGGTACGAAAAGGTGGATAGACCATCAGCCGCCGCCCCTCTGAATGACCAGTGGAAGAACACTACCGCCACCGCGGCAACAAAGCGCAACAGGTCAACCTCGAAGACGCGATCGGTTAACTGACTGGCACTGGGGAGGCTGTGGATGCGGGGGACGCCGGTGGGGCTGTCAAATCGTGTTGGCGGATCCGGAGCCTCGCCGGCCTGCGGTTCGGGCGAAGACATTGTCTGCGCAAGGTTCACCATAGCGTCGCTGCTTCGGCCGGTTTCATCAGCCTGCATGTCCGGCTCCCGCGGCATCTCAAGGACACATTCCCTGCCGCCACATCAAGATGGCCCAACTGATAAAATACTTGCGTGAAGCCTAAGCTTCACAAAGCGGGCCTCGGCTAACTCATTAGGATTAGCTGACTGCGATAAAGTAGATTATTGGTAGGCGGCGAACGTTCTCACCGATATGCTTGGGTCAGCCTCAGAGAGTTCGCTCGCGTCAAAAGCATCAAGGGCCACGCTCTTGTAGCGAGCACGCTCGTGACCAAGCGACCTGCCGATCGATAGAGCTGAAGCGTTCAACAGAATCCAATCGGGCGAGCCCTTATCAGCCGGGGCCTGAATCGGTCACTTCCACTCGTCGAGGCGCTTCTTTCCGCAATGTCGATTTTCCGGCGTGTTGTACGGCTGAGGCGGCCTGGTTAGGCGCAGAACCGAAGCGAAGCGGCTACACGATCCGCTCCCTGACGACGTTGAAAATCGAGATGCGGAGGGGCGGATACCTCTCGCGCGTCCGGAATATGGATAGAACTTAAGGGGTGCTCCTTTTTGGTAGTCATTCCATCAGGTTCCCTCGGATAAAGTGTCTCGGCCACCGGGCTCACGCTCAGCCCCGGACCCGGAGTGCAGGTGACGCCGCCAAGCGCCCGCGAAGCGGGGTCGCTCTTTTGCGGGACTTGCTGGAGCCAAAGGTGATGCGCCGCTCCCCCTCCATCGTGCCGCTTGGCGCCGACTGCGACACCTATTTGGTGCTAAACGATTTTGGCAGGCTCGGGCGCGCTTGGTGCGAAGCAGATGAGCAGGGCTCTGACCGGAAGACGCTGATCCGCCGTCTCATGGAAGACCAATATAGTCACCCCATCCGCATTGTCGCCTTCAACACCGCCGAGGGGTGGTCGCGCGATGTCACGGTCGATATTGCCGACGAGCTGCGCCGACGCTTTGCTGAAGGCGACGAGGTGCCGCGCTCTGTGCAGGAGTTCCTGGAAATCGCTGTCCGGCGCTGAGCCGTTCGCCTAAAAGGCCCTCGGCTCGAGGAGCCGAGCCGACGGCGAGATTGCCACCGAGCTTCATGCCTTAACAATATGCCGCGTCAGGCGGTCTTTTGCACGGTCAGCCCCAGCTCCTCGATCATGCGCTGGCGCATCACGAATTTCTGGATCTTGCCCGTGACCGTGGTCGGGAATTCCTCCACGAAACGCACGTAACGCGGGACCTTGAAATGCGCGATGCGGTCCTTGCAGAAGGAACGGACGTCGATTTCCGTCATCGCGCTGCCTTGCTTCACCCTGATCCAGGCGCAAAGCTCTTCGCCGAACCGCTCGTCGGGGACCCCGAACACCTGGGCATCGGCGACCGCCGGATGCTGATACAGGACGTTTTCGATCTCGACCGGATAGATGTTCTCGCCGCCGCGGATCGCCATGTCCTTGCTGCGGCCGACGACGTTGCCATAGCCCTCAGTGTCGAGCATGCCCAGATCGCCGGTGTGCATCCAGCCGTCGGCATCGATCGATTCGCGGGTCTTCTGCTCGTCGTTCCAGTAGCCCAGCATCACCGAATAGCCGCGGGTGCAGAACTCGCCGGGCGTGCCCGGTGGCACCGTGGCGCCGTCGAGATCGACGACCTTCACCTCGACATGGGGATGGACGCGCCCGACGCTGCCGACCTTGCGCTCGATCGGATCGTCGGGCGCGGTTTGCAGGGCAACCGGACTGGTCTCGGTCATGCCGAAGACGTTGGTGAAGTCGACGAGATGCATGTCGGTCACGCAGCGCTTCATCATCTCGATCGGGCAGGGCGCGCCGCCCGCCCATCCGGTGCGCAGCGAACTCAGGTCGAAGCGGCCGAATTCGGGGTGGTTGAGCATCCCGAGGAACATGGTCGGCACGCCGCCGACCCCGGTGCAGCGCTCGGCCTCCAGGGCCGTGAGCGAGGCCAGGGGATCGAACCATTCCGACGGCAGCACCATGGTGGCGCCATGCACGATCGACATCAGCGTGCCGACGACCATGCCGCCGCAATGATAGAGCGGCACCTGGATGCAGTAGCGGTCGCCTTCGTGCAGGCCCATGGTGCGGCCGACGAAGAAGGCGTTGTTGAGGAGGTTGCGGTGGCTCAGCGTCGCGCCCTTGGGCGATCCCGTGGTGCCGCTGGTGAACTGGATGTTCACCGCGTCAGTGTTGCGCAACTCATCAGCCAGGGCCGCCAATTGCTCGCGCGATTGCGCGGTTGCCAATCCCGGCACCCGATCGAAACGGATGAAACCCGGTTCATCGGCGCCGATGCAGATCAGGATTTTCAGCGACGGCAGCCTCGCCGAGGCCAGCTGCCCGGGTGCGCAAGTCGCGATTTCCGGGGCAAGTGCGTTCAGCATCGCGATGTAGTCGCTGGTCTTGAACGCCGCGGCGGTGATCAGGGCGCTGCATCCGACCTTGTTGAGCGCATATTCGAGCTCGCCGACGCGGTAGGCCGGGTTGATGTTCACCAGGATCAGCCCGGCCTTGGCGGTCGCAAATTGCGTGACGATCCATTCGGCGTTGTTGGGCGACCAGATGCCGACGCGGTCGCCCGGCTTCAATCCCATGGCCAACAGGCCGGCGGCCAGGGCGTCGACCTGCTTGCGAAACTCGCCATAGGTCCAGCGGATGTCCTGGTGCCGCACCACCAGTGCCTCGCGGCCGGAGAGCCGCTCGCACGCCTTGTCGAAGAACGCGCCGATCGTGTCCTCGATGAGCGGCGTGTCGGTCGCACCGCGGACGTGGCTTTCGCTGATCGGCATATCAGTTCCCCCCGTTTCATGTGCGTTTTGCCGTGACTAAACGCGCCTTGTCCGGAAGAGTCGATCAAAATCGAGGGCCAGTGCGGCTGCGCTCTCGCAGCAGGGCGCCTGCCGGGTCTGGAGTCCGGGGCCCGGCTCTGCTAGCGGATGGCAACCTTGATCGATGGGAATCCTGACATGACCAATGCCATCCGGCCGCTGATCGCCGGCAACTGGAAAATGAACGGCCTGAAAGCCTCCATGGCGGAATTCGAGGCGATGCTGGCGGGCGCCGGCGCGCTCGCCGCAAAGGCGGACCTGCTCGTCTGCCCGCCGGCGACGCTGGTCGGCGCGTTCGTCGACAAAGCGCGCGGCGGCAAGGTCGCGGTCGGGGCGCAGGATTGCCATCCCAAGCCGTCGGGCGCCCATACCGGCGACCTCTCGGCGGAGATGTTCAAGGATTTGGGCGCGACCGCGATCATCGTCGGCCATTCCGAGCGCCGCGCCGACCATGGCGAGAGCGACGCGCTGGTCCGGCAGAAGGCGGAAGCCGCCTGGCGCGCGGGCGTCACCGCGATCGTCTGCATCGGCGAGACGCGGGAACAGCGCGACGCCGGCAAGACCCTCGACATCTGCGGCACCCAGCTCAAGGGCTCGCTGCCCGATGGCTCGACCGCGGCCAATCTCGTGGTGGCCTATGAGCCGGTCTGGGCGATCGGCACCGGCCTCACCCCGACGACGAAGGATGTCGAGGACGTTCACGCCTTCATCCGGGGCGTGCTCACCGACCGCTTCAAGGGCGAGGGCGACAAGATCCGCATCCTCTATGGCGGCTCGGTCAAGCCCGCCAACGCGGCCGAGTTGATGGGCGTCGCCAACGTCAACGGCGCACTGGTCGGCGGCGCGAGTCTCAAGGCGTCCGATTTCCTGGCGATCGCGGCGGGCTGCTAGACGCGTTCATTGCGCGTCGAATTTTCGTACCGCCATCCCGAGAGCTGTGAATGTATGACTCGGTGGGCGCAACAGATTCAGTGTCGTCCCGGCGAAGGCCGGGACCCATAACCACCGAATCTCATTGTTGCGCGACGCAGGGGCCACAGCTCGTTTCAACAAAACGCCCCTGTGGATATGGGTCCCGGCCTTCGCCGGGACGACATCGGGTGTGTTGCGCCAGACGACACTGAATTTGTTGCGCAGCCACTGAGTCATACATTCACAGTCGCCGGCAGCGTCAGGCTTCCGCCCCGATCCGCTTCCAGTAGATCATCGTGCCGGTGAGGCCGCCATGCGGCTTCAGGGCGTAATCCGGGATGATGCCGCTGAGCTGGAAGCCGAGCTTCTCGTAGAGCGGCGAAGCGCCATCGTCGACGGCGGTGTCGAGCACGAGCAGGGTGCGCCGATGCGCGATCGCGAGCCGTTCGGCAGCCTGCATCAAGGCCGTCGCCACGCCGCGCTTGCGGTGCGCCACGCGCGTCATCATTTTCGCGATCTCCGCGCGATGCGGCTGGTTCGGCGGCAACGCCAACAGCAGCGTCACGGTGCCGATCAGCGCCTCGCCGTCGAACGCGCCGAGCACGATGCGCTCGCCGCGCGCGGCCGCGCCAAGCGAATCCCTCCAGAACGCGCCGGCGTCTTCGAGCGGCAGCGGATGCATGAAGCTGACCGAGCCGCCGCCCGCGACCGTCTCGACCAGCAGTTCGGCGAGCGCCTCGCGGATGCCCGGCTGGTCTTGCAGTGGCTTGATGGACAGGTTCGGCATGGTCAGCTCCGGGCCAGCGCGACGGCGTAGGTGCACGCGGTCGAGGTCTCGTTGGCGAAGGTTGTGTCGGCCGGTGAGCCGAAGCCGAGGCAGTCGCCGGCTGCCAGCACGTATCGCGTGCCGCCTTCGGTGATGACGAGGCTGCCGCTCAGCACCCAGACCAGTTGGCGGATATGGGCATAGGACGAGGCGGCCAGGGTCAGGCGCTGTTTCGCGGGCAGCTCGACCCGGACCAGCTCGACCGGATGGTCCGGGCGGCTGAACACCTGCTTGCGCAGATAACCGGTTTCGGGATCGCGCCAGAGCGGCTGCTCGGCGGCGCGCGACAGCCGTTCGCCCTGGCCCTCGGTGCGCAGCATCAACCCGGCGAGCGTGAGGTCGAAGGCCGCGGCAAGCCGCACCAGCACGACCGCGGTGGGGCTGACCTCGGCGCGCTCGATCTTGCTGATCGTGGCCTTGGAGACGCCGGACCGGTCGGCGAGATCGGCCAGCGACCAGCCGCGGCCGTCGCGTTCGAGCCGGATCCGCTGCGCCAGGCGATGGCCAGTATCGTCAATTAAAGTATCCATTTGTCTACTATATGAGAAAGAAGCCGCCGTGATCAAGGCCCCAACCGAGAGCGCTTCGGATCGCTTGTGATCATTGCGACTGCGACTATCTCGGGGGTGACAATGCCCGGTGCAATCGTGTAACAGGGCGCAACTTCACGAAAACCCGCAAAGCCGATAGCGCCGATCGCCTGGCCGCTTCCGGGCTTGTGACGGAAGGCTCGCAATGCAGACTGTCGTTATCGTCATCCACCTCATGATCGTCGCCGTTCTGATCGGCTCCGTGCTGCTGCAGAAGTCCGAAGGCGGCGGCCTGGGCATGGGGGGCGGCGCCGGCTTCATGTCGAGCCGCGGCACTGCGAATCTGCTGACCCGGACGACCGCGGTGCTGGCGGCGGGCTTCTTCATCACCAGCCTGTTCCTGTCCTGGTATGCTGGCTACAACCGCCAGCCGAGCTCGATCATCGGCACCGGCGCTCCGGCGCAGACCCAGCCGGCCGGCACGCCGGCCGCGCCAATGAGCGCGCCGACCTCAGGCGGCATCCTCGATTCGCTGAAGAAGGCGGACGAGGCGCAGCAGGGCCAGCAAGCCCCGGGCGTCCCGCAGGCGCCCAAGTCTCAATAACATCGCAATAAAGCAGGGTGGCCATGCAGGATGAGGCTCTGGCATCCTGCATTCAGAAGCCCCATTAGAGCACTGAAATCGCTATCAATTTAATGTCACCCACAGCCCGGCAAATTGTTTGTCGGGAGCGGGCGATTCGTTTTGCGAATCGCAGGAAGCGGATTAAAGGTTAAGTCCCATGGCGCGGTACATCTTCATCACCGGCGGCGTGGTTTCTTCGCTCGGAAAGGGTCTGGCATCGGCGGCACTTGGTGCGCTGTTGCAGGCTCGCGGGTACAAGGTCCGCCTCCGCAAGCTCGACCCCTATCTCAACCTCGATCCCGGAACGATGTCGCCGTATCAGCACGGCGAAGTGTTCGTGACCGACGACGGCGCCGAGACCGATCTCGATCTCGGCCATTACGAGCGGTTCACCGGACGGCCGGCCACCAAGGCCGACAACATCACGACCGGGCGCATCTACCAGGACATCATCACCAAGGAACGCCGCGGCGACTATCTCGGCGCCACCATCCAGGTGGTCCCGCATGTCACCAACGCGATCAAGGAATTCGTGCTCTCGGGCAACGACGAGTACGACTTCGTGCTGGTCGAGATCGGCGGCACCGTCGGCGACATCGAGGGCCTGCCGTTCTTCGAGGCGATCCGCCAGCTCAAGAGCGAGCTGCCGCGCGATCACGCCGTCTACATTCACCTGACGCTTTTGCCGTACATTCCAAGTGCCGGTGAACTCAAGACAAAGCCGACGCAGCACTCGGTGAAGGAGCTGCGCTCGATCGGCATCCAGCCGGATATCCTGTTGTGCCGCACCGATCGCGAGATCCCCAAGGAAGAGCGGCGCAAGCTCGGCCTGTTCTGCAACGTGCGTGAAAGCGCCGTGATCGAGGCGCGCGACGTCGACAACATCTATGCGGTGCCGGAGGCCTATCACGCCGCCGGCCTCGACGACGAGGTGCTGGCCGCGTTCGGCATTGCGCCCAAGATCCCGCCGGCGCTGTCGAGCTGGAACGTGATCAACGAGCGTGTCCGCAATCCGGAAGGCGCGGTGACGATCGCGATCGTCGGCAAGTACACCGGCATGAAGGACGCCTACAAGTCGCTGATCGAGGCGCTCTCGCATGGCGGCATCGCCAACAAGGTGAAGGTCAATCTCGACTGGATCGAGAGCGAGGTGTTCGAGAACGAGGACCCGGCGCCGTTCCTCGAGCACGTCAACGGCATTCTGGTGCCCGGCGGCTTCGGCCAGCGCGGCGCCGAGGGCAAGATCAAGGCGGCGCAGTTCGCGCGCGAGCGCGACGTGCCGTATTTCGGCATCTGCTTCGGCATGCAGATGGCCGTGATCGAGGCGGCGCGGAATCTCGTCGGCATCGAGGACGCCAACTCGACCGAGTTCGGCCCGACCAAGGAGCCCTTGGTCGGCCTGATGACGGAATGGCTGCGCGGCAACGAGCTCGAGAAGCGCTCGCAGAGCGGCGACCTCGGCGGCACGATGCGGCTCGGGGCCTATCCCGCGGCGCTCAACCGCGGCAGCCGGGTCTCCCGGGTCTATGGCAACGCCACCGAGATCTCCGAGCGGCACCGTCACCGCTACGAGGTGAACACCGCCTACAAGGACCGGCTCGAGCAGCACGGCCTGCGCTTCTCCGGCATGTCGCCCGACGGCGTGCTGCCCGAGATCGTCGAGTATGAGGATCATCCCTGGTTCATCGGCGTCCAGTTCCATCCCGAGCTGAAGTCGCGGCCCTTCGAGCCGCATCCTCTCTTTGCGTCCTTCATCGAGGCGGCGGCGAAGCAGAGCCGGCTGGTCTAAGCCGGCAGCATGATCGCGTCGTTGCCTGCTTCAGGTCGTGGCGACGCAGTCACGATCGATGCTGGAGTCGGTCGCGCGGTCCGGTGGACCCGTTACAGCCGACGCTGCGCTCCATCCGACCAGCCGTGATTGCGGGCGTCGCGTCAGCCGATAGACCGCGGCCGGCGGTACGTTGAGGATCGCGCGATCGACCAGGGTCGCGCGCAGGCCGAGCCGGTCGAGGATCGGCCGCCGCACCGGACAGCGCATGCCGTAGGTGAATTGATAGAACGCGCCGCCCGGACGGATGTAGCTGAAGGCACCGCTGACGATCGCGATCACCTTGCGCGGCGACATATTCAAGAGCGGCAGCCCGCTCACGACGGCGCCGACCGGCGCACCCTCGAACAGCCGTTCCGACGCGAGGCGGCCTGCATCCATCCACAGCACGCGTGCGCCAGGAAAGCGGAGTTGCAGCAGCCGCATGAAATCGGAGCCGTACTCCACCAGCGTGAGGTCCTGCTGGCGCAGCCCCCGCTTCAAGAGCTGATAGGTGAACGCGCCGGTTCCCGGGCCGAGCTCGAGCACGGGTCCGGTCGCAGCGCTGATGTCGCGCGTGATGAGTTCGGCAAGCGCCGTGCCTGATGGCGCGATCGCGCCAACGCGGCCAGGCGCGGCCATCCAGGCGGTGAAGAAGGAGAGCAGGTCGTGTGACATGGGCATTCCCGGCAAAATGAACGCGCTTCGATTCGAGTCGTGAAGCGCGATCCTTTTGCAGGGTCAGCGTTGCGACAGCATTGCGTGATCGGCACACTAGAAGTCGAACAGCAACCACCTTAGGCTTGGGCCTCACTCCCGCTTGCGGGGGCGAGGGGGTATGGTGCAAAAATTCTGAATATTAGAAATGTATCGCTGATTTGCCCGGCGTGTCAAGTTGCCTGGTCGAACGGCCGCAGGCTACTTTGCATGGGGTTGTTTTCGACGTTGTGGCAACACCTCCCTGCGACGGCGCCTGGGGGAGGTGCACAAGACGCCGGCGCGCGATGATGATTCAAGCTGATCGCATCGCGCTCTCGCTTGCGATCGGCGCCGGCGGCAGCACCAGGCGGAAGCATGCGCCGCCCTTCGGCCCGTCGAGCGCCAGCACATGGCCGCCGTGCAGCCGCGCGATCTCACGCACCATGTTGAGCCCGAGGCCGGCGCCGCGGTCGAGCGGCGCCAGCCGGTAGAACGGATCGAAGATCAGGATGCGCTGGTCGGGCGGAATGCCGTCGCCTTCGTCGGTGACGTCGATCGAAGGCGTGCGTCCGACATGGATGGTGATGGTGCCGCGCCGGCCGCCATGCTGGATGGCGTTCTGCACCAGATTGGTCAGCGCGCGCTCGAGCGCGGCGCGATCGCCTGAGGTCTCGACGCCGTCGGTCGCGGTCTCCAGCGACAGCTCGTAGCCCGCCGCGATCGCGAGCGGCGCGAGGTCGGCCGCGACGCTGCGCGCGACCGCGACGAGATCGACGCGCGCGAACGGATGCCGGCACTGGTCGAAGCGCTGGATGTCGAGCAACTGCTCGGCCAGCGTCGCAAGGCGGGCGGAGTCCTCGAGCAGGCGGGTCTTCTCCGGGCCTGCGGGCAGCGATTCCAGCCTCGTGTTGAGGATCGCGATCGGCGTGCGCAATTCATGCGCGGCGTCGGCGACGAAACGCTGGTGGCGCGAATAGCCGTCATCGAGCCGCTTCAGCGCGTCGTTGATGGCGGTGACCAGCGGCGCGACCTCGAGCGGCAGATGGTCCGCCGACAGACGGCTGCCGCGCTCGCGGAAATCGATCCGGCGCGCTTCGTCCGCCGTGGTGTCGAGGCCGGCGAAGGCGCGTCGGATCACCATCGGCGTCGCGACGAAGGTCGCCGCAGCCATCAGCAGCAGGCCGGGCAGGCTGACGGCCAGCAATGTCAGCGAGGTCGCAAACAGCGCCTTCGCCCCGGACATGCGCCCCTGTGTTGCGGTGATGACCTGCACATTGCCGGCATCGCTGTTGACGCGCTTCATGCGCGCCGGCGGCTTGCGCGGATCGTCCTCGAGCATCTGCCAGCCGAGCCGGGCCTGGCTGATATGGTCGAGCGCGTCGCCGATCCGGGTGAATTCGCCGGGCACGTTGCCTTCGGTGAGGGTATGGCCCTGCCGGTCGCGCACCAGGAACCAGAGGTCGGGCGCCGCCTCGCGCAGCTGCTTCAGCTCCGCGGTCGGACGCAGAGCCAGATTGCCCTCGGTGTCGCGTCCGAGCGCCGATTGCACGACGTCCATGACGCGATCCTCGTCGTGCTCGATCACCGGCAGGCCCGAGGCCCACAATGCGCCGATCACGAGCACGATGAGCCCGACCAGCATCCCGGCCTGCAATGCGACCAGCCGCCAGCGCAGCTCCGAGCGCAGGCAATAGTGCTCGACCGTTTCGCTCATGGTGTCTGCTTGACCAGATAGCCGACGCCACGGATGCTGTGGATCTCGATGCCGGCGTCCGCATCGGCGAGCTTTCGCCTGAGACGCGAGACGTGGGTGTCGAGCGCGTTGGACTGGATCTCGTCGTCGAAATTGTAGACCGCTTCCTCCAGCGCCGAGCGCAGCACGGTGCGGCCGAGCCGCCGCAGCAGCGCTTCCAGCACCAGGAGCTCGCGCCGCGGCAGGTCGAACGGGCGGTCATCGATGCTGGCCTCGCGATGACCGCAGTCGAAGCTGAGGCGGCCGGCCTTGATGACGTCGAGCTGCACGCTGGCGGGGCGCCGCAGCACTGCGCGCAAGCGCGCCAGCAGCTCCTCCACGGCAAAGGGCTTTGCCAGATAGTCGTCGGCGCCGCTGTCGAGGCCCGAGATGCGGTCGGCAAGCTCGCCGCGTGCGGTCAGCACGATGATCGGCACGCCGTCGGCCCGGGCCCTTAGCTTCGGGATCAGCGCAAGCCCGTCGCCGTCGGGAAGCTGGCGGTCGAGCAGCACCGCGCCATGCACGTCGGCGGAGATCGCCTCTTCGGCTTCGGCCAGGGTCGGCACATGGTCGACCACCATGTCGTAGCCCCTCAGCGCCTGCGACAGCGCCGCGGCCATCTCGGCCTCGTCTTCAACCAGCAAGATCCGCATGTGCCAAAATCCAGGTGCCGGAGGGTCCGTTCTAGGGCACGTAACATTGCGGCAGCATTGCGGGAAATCGGCCCGGGCAGGGGTGCCATGTTGTCACCCCCTCAAGACAGTTCCAGGACTGCTCGCTATAACCGCCCCACAACACTCAGGGAGGACCGCCAATGATCTATGAGTCCCGCGTCTATCGCTGCCTGCCGGGCCGGCTGCCGGCGCTGCTGAAGCGCTTCGAGACCATCACGCTGAAGCTCTGGGAGAAGCACGGCATCAGGCAGGCCGGATTCTTTACGACGCTGGTCGGCGAATCCAACCAGGAGCTGACCTATCTCTTGGCCTGGGAATCGCTCGCCGAGCGGGAGAAGAAATGGACGGCGTTCGCGTCCGATCCGGACTGGATCACCGCGCGCGCCAAGACCGAGGAGGACGGCCAGATCGTGCTCAACATCGTCAACCAGCTCCTGGTGCCGACCGCGTTCTCGTCGGTGAAATAGCCGCGCGCGACAAGAACCGGTCGCGAGTAAAGGCCTGCAACCCTGTTATTCAGGGACCGAACAGGGTTGATCCTGACCGCGCGGACCGGCATGGTCCGCGCGAATTGTGAAGGAAACCCAGTGACGACCACGCCCTCCGCAACACCGATCGTAACGGTCGGCCCGGCCAAATTCGGCAATGCGTTGCCGATCTCCATCATTGCCGGCCCGTGCCAGCTGGAAAGCCGGGGGCACGCGCTCGAGGTCGCATCGGCGCTGAAGGAGATCGCGGGGCGGCTGAAGGTCGGGCTGGTCTACAAGACCTCGTTCGACAAGGCCAACCGCACCAGCGCCTCCGCCGCGCGCGGCATTGGACTGGCGCAGGCGTTACCTGTTTTTGCCGAGATCCGTTCGTCGCTTGGATTGCCCGTGCTGACCGACGTGCATGAGGCCACCCAATGCGCCGAGGTGGCGCAGGCGGTCGACGTGTTGCAGATTCCGGCGTTCCTGTGCCGGCAGACCGATCTGCTGCTGGCGGCGGCGGCGACCGGCAAGGTCGTCAATGTCAAGAAGGGCCAGTTCCTGGCGCCCTGGGACATGGCGAATGTGGTCGCCAAGCTCGTAAGCGGGGGCAACGCCAATGTGCTGGTCACCGAGCGCGGCGCGTCGTTCGGCTACAACACGCTGGTCTCGGACATGCGCGCGCTGCCGATCCTGGCGCGCACGACCGGTGCGCCCGTGATCTTCGACGCCACCCATTCGGTGCAGCAGCCGGGCGGCATGGGCACCTCGTCGGGCGGCGAGCGCGAATTCGTGCCGGTGCTGGCGCGCGCCGCGGTCGCGGTCGGTGTCGCCGGCGTGTTCATCGAGACCCATCCCGATCCCGATCATGCGCCCTCGGATGGTCCGAATATGGTGCCGCTGCGCGACTTCGAAGCTCTGGTCCGACGGCTGATGCAGTTCGACGCGCTCGCCAAGGACGCGCTCGGCAACGCGCCGTCCTGACGGCGCGGAGGCCGACGTGACCGCAACGCGCGGCATGCCGCCAGTCCTCAACGTCATCACACTTGCGACCTTCGCGGCGAGCCTGTCGGTCCGCGCGCTCGATCCGGTGCTGCCGCATGTCGCCGAGGACTTCGGCGTCAGCATCGCGACTGCGGCGAGCTTTGCCGCGGTGTTCGCCTTCACCTTCGCCATCGTGCAGCCGGCGATCGGCGCCGCCGCCGACTTGTTCGGCAAGGCGCGGCTGATGACCATCTGCCTGGTGCTGCTCGGCGTCGCCAACATCCTCGGCGCGCTCTCGACCTCGTTTCCGGTGCTGTTCGCCACCCGCATCCTCGCCGGCATCGGCTCGGGCGGCGTGTTTCCGGTGGCGCTGTCGCTGACCAGCGACCTGGTCGGCGCCGACAAACGGCAGCTCGCGATCGGGCGGACGCTGGCGGGCTCGATGACTGGAAACCTGCTCGGCGCCACGGCCTCCGGGCTGATCGGCGATCTGCTCGGCTGGCGGGGCGTGCTCGCCGTGCTCGGCGGGCTCGTGATCGTCGTCGCGCTTGCGGTCGCAGCCGGCTTTCGCGGCGCGGCGCTGTCGCATCCGCGGCGGACAAGCCTCACCGCGCTACGCCATGGCTACCGCACCATCTTCACCAATCCGAATGCGCGGATCTGCTATTCGGCGGTCTTCGTCGAAGGCTGCTGCGTGCTCGGGCTGTTTCCCTTCATCGCCTCGTTCCTGTTCCAGCTCGGCGAGACCTCGCTGTCGATCGCGGGCATCGTGATCGCGGGCTTTGCCATCGGCGGGCTGTTCTACACGCTCACGGTGTCGCGCATGCTGCCGTGGCTCGGCGTCAAGGGCATGATGATTGCGGGTGCGACGCTGGTCGGCATCCAACTCGGCGCCGTCACCTTCGGCCTCGGCTGGAAGGCGCAGATGCTGAGCCTCTTGGTGATGGGCTGGGGCTTCTACATGATCCACGGCTGCCTGCAGGTGTTCGCCAGCGAACTGTCGGTAGAGGCGCGCGCCACCGCGCTGTCGCTGCACTCGTTCTTCTTCTTCATGGGCCAGACGCTCGGCCCGATCGCCTACGGTTTTGGTTTGCAGCATGGCGGCAAGACGGCGACGCTGATGACCGCGGCCGGCGTGATCATCGTGCTCGGCTTCATCTGCGCGAAGTTTCTCAAGCAGCGGCGTCCGGCAGACGCCGCGGCGCGGCCGGACGTCGAACCCTAACCGCGCCCGCGATACGGCGCGACGCCCTGGTCGGGCACCCAGACGCCTTTCGGCAGCCGGCCGGTCTGGAAGAACACGTCGATCGGGATGCCGCCGCGCGGATACCAGTAGCCGCCGATGCGCAAGAATTTCGGTTTGATCTCGGCAGCGATCCGCTTGCCGATCATCACGGTGCAATCCTCATGGAAGGCGCCGTGATTGCGGAAGCTCGCGGCGTAGAGCTTCAGCGATTTGGATTCGAGCAGCCAGCGGCCCGGCACATAGTCGATCACCAGATGCGCGAAGTCAGGCTGTCCCGTCACCGGGCAGATCGAGGTGAATTCGGGCACCGCGAAGCGGACCAGATAATCGGTACCAGCTTGGGGATTGGGCACGCGGTCGAGCCTGGCCTTCTCCGGCGCGTCTGGCCATTCCACCGCCCGGCCGAGCTGCAGGGCAGGTGACATCTTCGATTTGCTGGACTTTTTCGCCATTGAGGTGGTCTCCGTAGCGTCGTCTTAGAGCATGATCCGGAAAAGTGGAAACCGGTTTTCCGACAAATCGTGCTCAAACAAAGAGATGCAATGATCCCGCGACCATCACCCGGCCTTTTCTGCCTCGATGCATTGCGCTAGAAGCACCGCGATCCGACCCCTCCCTGCCCAAAGAGGTTCTCATGACTGCCATTATCGACATCATCGGCCGCGAAATCCTTGATAGCCGCGGCAATCCCACGGTCGAGGTCGATGTCGTGCTGGAGGACGGGTCGATCGGCCGCGCGGCGGTGCCGTCCGGCGCCTCTACCGGCGCGCATGAGGCGGTCGAGCTGCGCGACGGCGACAAGGCGCGCTATCTCGGCAAGGGCGTGCAGAAGGCGGTCTCCGCCGTCAATGGCGAGATCTTCGAGGCGCTGAACGACCACTCCGTCGAGGACCAGGTCGCGATCGATCAGATCATGATCGATCTCGACGGCACGCCGAACAAGAGCCGGCTCGGGGCCAATGCCATCCTCGGCGTCTCGCTGGCCTGCGCCAAGGCGGCGGCCGAGTCATTCGACATGCCGCTGTACCGCTATGTCGGCGGCACCTCGGCGCGGACCTTGCCGGTGCCGATGATGAACATCATCAATGGCGGCGTGCATGCCGACAATCCGATCGACTTCCAGGAATTCATGATCCTGCCCGTGGGCGCCAAGAGCTTCGCCGAGGCGCTGCGCTGCGGCTCGGAGATCTTCCACACGCTGCGCGGCGAATTGAAGAAGGCCGGTCACAACACCAATGTCGGCGACGAGGGCGGCTTCGCGCCGAACCTGCCGTCGGCCGACGCCGCGCTCGAATTCGTCATGAACGCGATCGGCAAGGCCGGCTACAAGGCCGGCGGCGACGTCATGCTCGGCCTCGACTGCGCCTCCACCGAGTTCTTCAAGGAGGGCGCCTACGTCTATGGCGGCGAGAACAAGACCCGCTCGCGCTCGGAGCAGGTCAAGTATCTTGCTGATCTCGTCGGCCGCTATCCGATCGTCACCATCGAGGACGGCATGTCGGAGGACGACATGGAGGGCTGGAAGGAGCTCACGGATGCGATCGGCAGCAAGTGCCAGCTGGTCGGCGACGATCTGTTCGTCACCAACGTCACCCGGCTTGCCGACGGCATCAAGAATGGCCGCGGCAACTCGATCCTGATCAAGGTCAACCAGATCGGCACGCTGACCGAGACGCTGGCCGCCGTCGAGCTCGCTCACAAATACGGCTACACCTCCGTGATGTCGCATCGCTCCGGCGAGACCGAGGATTCGACCATCGCCGACCTCGCGGTTGCCACCAATTGCGGGCAGATCAAGACCGGTTCGCTGGCGCGCTCGGACCGCACCGCCAAGTACAACCAGCTGCTGCGCATCGAGCAGCAGCTCGGCAAGCAGGCGAAGTACGCCGGCAGGTCGGCCTTGAAGGCGCTGGCCTAGCCCCCAACTGATCGATACCAACAAACGCAAAAAGGGAGGTCGGGATGAGTGACGGCAAGAGCGGTCTGCAACTGCGTTCGCTGCTGAAGAAGAGTGGTGAGCTCGAATTATCGCTGGTCAATATCCCGACCCCGGAGCCGGGCCCCGACGAGGTCGTGGTCCGGGTCGAGGGGGCGCCGATCAATCCATCCGATCTCGGCCTCCTGATCGGCCCGGCCGACATGACGACCGCAAAGGTCTCGGGCACCAGGGAGCTTCCTGTCGTCACCGCCCGGGTCCCGGAGGCCGCGATGGGCGCGTTGGCGGCGCGGCTCGATGAATCCATGCCGGTCGGCAACGAAGGTGCGGGCGTCGTGATCCGGACCGGGTCGTCCGATGCCGCCAAGGCGCTGATGGGCCGGACGGTCGCCATGATCGGCGGCGCGATGTACGCGCAGTACCGCACGCTGCGGGTCAATGAATGCCTGCCGCTGCCCGCTGATATCACGCCGGCGGAAGGCGCATCCTGCTTCGTCAATCCTTTGACCGCGCTTGGCATGACCGAGACGATGCGACGCGAGGGCCACAAGGCGCTGGTGCATACCGCGGCCGCGTCCAATCTCGGCCAGATGCTCAACAAGATCTGCCTCAAGGACGGCATCGGCCTCGTCAACATCGTGCGCAACAAGGAGCAGGCCGACATCCTGCACAAGATCGGCGCCAAGCATGTCGTCGATTCCAGCGCGCCCGGCTTCATGGACGACCTCACCGCTGCGCTGGTCGAGACCGGCGCCACCATCGCCTTCGACGCGATCGGCGGCGGCAAGCTCGCAGGCCAGATCCTGGTCGCGATGGAAACCGCGATCAACAAGACCGCCAAGGTCTACAGCCGCTACGGCTCGAACACCCACAAGCAGGTCTATATCTATGGCAGCCTCGACAACCGTGCGATCGAGCTGCCGCGCGGCTTCGGCATGGCCTGGGGCGTCGGCGGCTTTCTGCTGTTTCCGTTCCTCATGAAGATCGGTCCTGAGGCCGGCAACAAGCTGCGCCAGCGCGTCGTGGCCGAGCTGAAGACAACTTTCGCCAGCCATTACACCAAGGTGGTGTCGTTGCAGGAGGCCTTGCAGCTCGACAACATCGCCGTCTACGGCAAGCGCTCGACCGGCGAGAAATTCCTGATCGACCCGAACAAGGCGAACTGAGGTATCGGCTTCCAAGCCCGTAAGCCGACGATCTGACGCGCCACCGATCGGGCCGCCTGGCGGCCCGATCGTCGCATGGTCAAGCGAAGATCCGCGAACACTGCGTTTCAGGAATAGGACAATCCATGCACTTGCATGTTCATCGGCGCGCCGGTAGGTGAAAGCCACCGGTTCCGCTTTCACACGCAACGCCCGAGGAATTTGCAATGCCCTATAACATCGTCGTCATCGTCGGCAGCATCCGCAAGGAGAGCTTCTCGCTGAAGATCGCCAACGCGCTCGCCAAGCTCGCACCCGCATCGCTCAAGCTGGACGTCACCACGCTCAATGGCATTTCCTTCTTCAACCAGGACCTCGAGGCGGCGCCGCCGGCGGACTGGCTGGCGTTCCGGGAGAAGATCCAGAAGTCGGATGGGGTGCTGTTCGTGACCCCGGAATACAATCGCGCGATCCCGGGCGTGCTGAAGAACGCCATCGATGTCGCCTCGCGCCCCTATGGCAAGAGCTCCTTCCTCGGCAAGCCCGTCGGCATCATCTCGAACTCACCGGGCCCGCTCGGTGGCGTCAGTGCCGCAAAGACCCTGCAGAATATCCTGCCGGGCATTTCGGGCCCGATCCTCGGCCAGCCGGAAACCTATCTCAATGCCGTGGGCGATGCCTTCGACGAGAAGGGGGAGCTGACCAAGGAGACGCTCAAGACCGTGTTGCAGCAATACCTCGCTGCCTTTGCGGCCTTCATCGAGAAGCATCACCGCTAAGCATTTTTAGCATTCCATTAACTCCATGGCCGCATGCTCGCGGCCATGGTTTCCCGCACCCGTCTCAAATCGATCCTGACAGGGCTCGCCCTCTACACGTTGGCGGCCATGATGGTCGGCTATTTCGGCGTCAATGCCTATACCGGCAAATACGGCCTCAATGCCCGGCAGGAGCTCGATCAGGAGATCATCGCGCTGACTTCGGAATTGGCCAGGCTCAAGAAGGAGCGCGCCGAGGGCGAGCAGCGGGTGTCGCTGTTGCGGTCGGATCGTGTCGATCCGGACATGCTGGACGAGCGCGCGCGCTTCCAGCTCGACTATGTCAACCCGCGGGATCTGGTTCGGCTCAACAAGCCGAACTGACGCGTTCGCAAAATTTCAAAACTCTTCGCGCGTCATCACAAAAATGTCGCGTCGCGTTGCAGTGCGGCATAGCAAAATTCCATCGGGCGAACGCAATCCTTCCAAGGCGATTTGAGTTGGGTTAGAGAGGGTTTCTCGACTTCTCTCACCCGGAATTGCCATGGCCGTAGCACCCAAGAAAAGCGTCGCAAAGGAAGCAGGGCAGGAGAAGGCCAGCTCGCCTCCCGAATTCACCAGGGAACAGGAATTGCAGGCGCTGCGCGACATGCTGCTGATACGGCGCTTCGAGGAGAAGGCCGGCCAGCTCTACGGCATGGGTGCGATCGGCGGCTTCTGCCATCTCTATATCGGGCAGGAAGCGGTCGTGGTCGGCATGCAGATGGCGCTCAAGCCCGGCGACGAGGTCATCACCGGGTACCGGGATCACGGCCACATGCTCGCCACTGGTATGGAAGCCAAGGGCGTGATGGCCGAGCTCACCGGCCGTCGCGGCGGCTATTCCAAGGGCAAGGGCGGCTCCATGCACATGTTCAGCAAGGAGAAGCACTTCTACGGCGGTCACGGCATCGTCGGCGCGCAGGTGTCGCTCGGCACCGGGCTTGCCTTCGCCAATCACTATCGCGGCAACGACAACGTCAGTGTGACCTATTTCGGCGACGGCGCAGCCAACCAGGGCCAGGTCTACGAAAGCTTCAACATGGCGGAGCTGTGGAAGCTGCCGGTGATCTATGTGATCGAGAACAACCGCTACGCCATGGGTACCGCGGTGTCGCGCGCCTCGGCGCAGCAGGATTTCTCCAAGCGCGGCGTGTCCTTCAACATTCCGGGCAAGCAGGTCGACGGCATGGACGTGCGCGCGGTCAAGGCCGCCGCCGATGAGGCCACAGCCTGGTGCCGCGGCGGCAACGGTCCGATCATCCTGGAGATGCAGACCTATCGCTATCGCGGCCACTCGATGTCCGATCCGGCGAAGTACCGCACCCGCGAGGAAGTCGAGAAGGTCCGCCACGACCAGGATCCGATCGAGCAGGTGCGCAACCGCCTGCTCGAGGCCAAGGTGAGCGAGCAGGACCTCAAGGCGATCGACGCTGAGGTGCGCGATATCGTCAATGCCGCCGCCGACTTCGCCCAGCACGATCCGGAGCCCGATCCGTCCGAGCTCTACACCGACATCTACCGCTGATCCCACCGCGCAGAACACATCCAAGACCGATTTGAAGACCGATTTTCGGGAGCCGATATGCCCATTCAAGTGCTGATGCCTGCGCTGTCGCCCACCATGGAGAAGGGCAACCTCGCCAAATGGCTGAAAAAGGAAGGCGAGACCATCAAGTCCGGGGACGTGATCGCCGAGATCGAGACCGACAAGGCGACCATGGAGGTCGAGGCGACCGATGAGGGGACGCTCGGCAAGATCCTGATTCCGGAAGGCACCGCCGACGTCGCCGTGAATACGCCGATCGCGACCATCCTGGCTGACGGTGAGAGTGCCGCTGATCTCGCCAAGGCTCCGGCTGCGCCGGCGCCTGCAAAGGCCGAGGCGCCTGCCGAAACGAAAGCCGAAGCCCCCGCGCACAAGCCGGAGGCTGCACCCGCAGCGCCGGCCGCCGTTGCCGCGCCCGATCCCGAAGTGCCCGCCGGCACCGAGATGGTCACGCAGACCATCCGCGAGGCGCTGCGCGATGCGATGGCCGAGGAGATGCGGCGCGACGGCGACGTCTTCATCATGGGCGAGGAAGTCGCCGAATATCAGGGCGCCTACAAGGTGACCCAGGGCCTGCTGCAGGAATTCGGCGCAAGGCGCGTGATCGACACGCCGATCACCGAGCATGGCTTTGCCGGCGTCGGCGTCGGTGCGGCGATGGCCGGCCTGAAGCCGATCGTCGAGTTCATGACCTGGAATTTCGCCATGCAGGCGATCGACCAGATCATCAACTCCGCCGCCAAGACCCTCTATATGTCAGGCGGCCAGATGGGCTGCTCGATCGTGTTCCGCGGCCCGAACGGCGCGGCTGCGCGCGTCGCCGCCCAGCACAGCCAGGACTATGCCGCGTGGTACTCGCAGGTTCCCGGGTTGAAGGTGGTCGCGCCGTACTCGGCCGCCGACTACAAGGGTCTCTTGAAGGCTGCGATCCGTGATCCCAATCCGGTGATCTTCCTCGAGAACGAGGTGCTGTACGGTCACACCGGCGAGGTGCCGAAGCTTGACGACTTCGTGGTGCCGATCGGCAAGGCCAAGGTCGCGCGTGCCGGCAAGGACGTCACGCTGGTCTCGTGGTCGATGGGCATGTCCTATGCGCTGAAGGCCGCCGACGAACTCGCCAAGGAAGGCATCGAGGCCGAGGTGATTGATCTCAGAACCATCCGCCCGATGGACACCGAGACCATCATCAATTCAGTGAAGAAGACCGGCCGTGCGGTCACGGTGGAGGAGGGCTGGCAGCAGAGCGGCGTCGGCGCCGAGGTCGCCGCGCGCATCATGGAGCACGCCTTCGATTACCTCGATGCGCCGGTCGCGCGTGTCTCGGGCAAGGACGTGCCGATGCCGTATGCCCACAATCTCGAGAAGCTCGCTCTGCCGTCCGTCGCCGAGGTGGTCGCGGCCGCCAAGGCCGTGTCGTATCGGTAAGACGCCGATGGCCGGTCCCAAGGAGCAGCCGCTGCCGCCCGATGTGATGGGCCGCGACGACGCCATCGAGGTGCTGCGCGCCTTCGTCGTCGACGGCGGCCTGTCGATCGCGTTCCAGCGCGCCTTCGAGGAGCCGGACATGTGGGGGCTGATGCTCGTCGACATCGCCCGACATGCCGCGCGCGCCTATGCGCGCGAGAGCCAATACACCGAGGACGAGGCGCTGGCGCGCATCGTCGAGATGTTCGAAGCCGAAATCGCCCGGCCGACCGACATGGGCCAAACCAAACCGCGGTCGCAACAAGGTCACTGACAATGCCGATCAATATTCTCATGCCCGCGCTGTCGCCTACGATGGAAAAGGGCAACCTCGCCAAGTGGCTCAAGAAAGAGGGCGACAAGGTCAAGTCCGGCGACGTGATCGCCGAGATCGAGACCGACAAGGCCACGATGGAAGTCGAGGCCGTCGACGAGGGCACGATCGCCAAGATCGTGGTGCCCGAGGGCACCCAGGACGTCCCGGTCAACGACGTCATCGCAGTGCTCGCCGGCGACGGCGAGGACGTCAAGGCGGCGCGCGCCGGAGCAGGGGCTGCGCCCGCGCCGAAGCCTGCGGAAGCACCGAAACCTGCTGTTGCAGCGGCGGCTGCCGCACCTGCGGCCGCGCCCGCACCAAAACCCGCCGCAGCGGCGCCACAGCCGGCGGCAGCTCCGGCCGCGCAGGCCAACGGCCGCGCCTGCATCTTCTCCTCTCCGCTGGCGCGGCGTCTGGCGAAGGAGGCCGGCATCGAGCTTGGACGCATCACCGGCTCCGGTCCGCATGGCCGCGTCGTCGCGCGTGACGTCGAGGAGGCCAAGTCCGGCAAGGGCCTGAAGGCGCCGGCGGCGGCCCCCGCGGCGGCTGGACCGAGCATCGCACCCTCGATGTCGGACAAGCAGATCCTCGCGCTGTTCGAGCCGGGCAGCTACGAGGTCGTGCCGCATGACGGCATGCGCCGCACCATCGCGCAGCGCCTGACCGCCTCGGTGCAGAACGTCCCGCACTTCTATCTCACTATCGACTGCGACATCGGCAAGCTGCTCGCCGCGCGCGAGGAGATCAACGCCGCCGCGCCGAAGGACAAGGAGAAGAAGCCGCTCTACAAGATCTCGGTCAACGACTTCGTCATCAAGGCGATGGCAGTCGCGTTGCAGAAGATCCCGAACTGCAACGTCAGCTGGACCGAGGGCGGCATGCTCAAGCACAAGCATTCCGACGTCGGCGTTGCGGTCGCGATGCCGGGCGGCCTGATCACCCCGATCATCCGCAAGGCCGAGACCAAGACGCTCTCGACCATCTCCAACGAGATGAAGGATTTTGCGGCCCGCGCCCGTGCCCGCAAGCTGAAGCCGGAGGAATATCAGGGCGGCACCACGGCGGTGTCCAACCTCGGCATGTACGGCATCAACCACTTCACCGCGGTGATCAATCCGCCGCATGCCTCGATCCTCGCGGTCGGTACCTCGGAGGAGCGCCCCGTGGTGCGCGGCGGCAAGATCGAGATCGCGAACATGATGAGCGTGACCTTGTCGTGCGATCACCGCGCGATCGACGGCGCGCTCGGTGCCGAGCTGATCGGCGCCTTCAAGCAGTTGATCGAGAACCCCGTGATGATGATGGTTTGACGGGAGCCGGCCATGTACGTGATCTATGGTCCGTACGTCCTGCTTGCCGTCATCGCCATCGCGTTGCTCGTCGCGATTAGCCGCGACCTCATATCCACGATCCAGTTCAGGATCATGATCATCGGGACCGGCGTGCTTGCGCTGGTTTGGTCCGTGCTGCTCGGCACGGTCTGGCAGGAGTACAGGTAATGGCCGATACATCGTTCGACGTCATCATCATCGGCTCCGGCCCCGGCGGCTATGTGACGGCGATCCGCGCCGCGCAGCTCGGCCTCAAGACCGCGATCGTCGAGAAATCCTATCTCGGCGGCATCTGCCTGAACTGGGGCTGCATTCCGACCAAGGCGCTGCTGCGCTCGGCGGAGATCTACCACTACATGCAGCACGCCAAGGATTACGGGCTGTCGGCGGAGAAGGTCTCCTACGATCCGAAGGCGGTGGTGCAGCGCTCGCGCGGGGTGTCGAAGCGGCTCAATGACGGCGTCGGCTTCCTGATGAAGAAGAACAAGGTGCAGATCATCTGGGGCGCGGCCTCGATCGATGCGCCCGGCAAGATCACGGTGAAGAAGTCCGACGTCGAGGGACCCAAGGGCGCGCTCGGCGAGGGCACCTACGAGGCCAAGCACATCATCGTCGCGACCGGCGCGCGGCCGCGGGTGCTGCCTGGGCTCGAGCCCGACAAGAAGCTGGTCTGGACCTATTTCGAGGCGATGGTGCCGGAGCGGATGCCGAAGTCGCTCCTGGTGGTCGGCTCGGGCGCGATCGGCATCGAGTTCGCCTCGTTCTTCCACACCATGGGATCCGATGTCACCGTGGTCGAGGTGCTGCCGCAGATCCTCCCCGTCGAGGACGCCGAGATCGCGGCGCTTGCGCGCAAGCGCTTCGAGAAGATGGGCATCAAGATCATGTCCTCGACCAAGGTGACGAAACTCGAGAAGAAGGCCGACAGCGTGGTCGCGACCATCGACGACGGCAAGACCCAGCACGCGGTCGAGTTCGAGCGCGTGATCTCCGCGGTCGGCGTGGTCGGTAATATCGAAAATCTCGGGCTGGAGAAGCTCGGCGTCAAGACCGACCGCGGCTGCATCGTGGTCGACGGCTACGGCAAGACCAACGTGCCCGGCATCTATGCGATCGGCGACGTCGCAGGTCCCCCGATGCTGGCGCACAAGGCCGAGCATGAGGGCGTGATCTGCGTCGAGGCGATCAAGGGCTTGCATCCGCACGCGATGGACAAGAATCTGATTCCCGGCTGCACCTATTGCCACCCGCAGGTCGCCTCCGTCGGCCTCACTGAGGCGAAGGCGAAAGAGGGCGGCCGCGAGATCCGCGTCGGCCGCTTCCCCTTCGTCGGCAACGGCAAGGCGATCGCGCTCGGCGAGGACCAGGGCCTCATCAAGGTTGTCTTCGACAAGAAGACCGGGCAATTGCTCGGCGCGCACATGATCGGCGCCGAGGTCACCGAGCTGATCCAGGGCTATGTCGTCGCGATGAATCTGGAGACTACGGAAGAGGAATTGATGCACACCGTGTTCCCGCATCCGACCCTGTCGGAGATGATGAAGGAAGCGGTGCTGGATGCGTACGGCCGGGTGCTGAATATCTGACGTTCGGCGCCTCGCCAGCAGCAGTCCCGTCATCCTGAGGCGCTCGCGGAGCGAGCCTCGAAGGATGCACGGGCCGGATCGAGCAGCGGGGCTCGTCGCCCTTCGAGACGCGCGTTCCGCGCTCCTCAGGGTGACGGATCTGACATTGGTGAACTGAAAAACAAGAAAGAGCGCACCTCGTGAAAGACAACGACAATCTCACCATCGAACGCCCGACCTTCGTCACCCATCTCGAATGCGCGATGGAGGGTGATCATTATCCCGCCGACCAGGTGCACAACCTGTCCAAGGCCGGCAAGCCGCTCTTGGTGCGCTACGACCTCGCGGGCGTGAAGAAGGCGCTGACCAAGGATGCACTGGCCGAGCGCCCCTTCGACATGTGGCGCTACCGCGAGCTCTTACCGGTGCGCCACTGCAAGGACATCGTCTCGCTCGGCGAAGTCACGACGCCGCTGATCCGGCTGCCGAAGCTGTCGCACAGGCTCGGCGGCGGCGAGATCATCGTGAAAGATGAAGGGCGGCTGCCGACCGGCTCGTTCAAGGCGCGCGGCCTCGTGATGGCGGTGTCGATGGGCAAGGCGCTCGGCATCAAACACATGGCGATGCCGACCAACGGCAATGCCGGTGCGGCGCTGGCGGCCTACGCCACCTCCTGCGGCATCAAGACCACGATCTTCTGCCCGGCCGATACGCCGGAGGTGAATGTCAGCGAGATCGAGCTGCAGGGCGCCACCGTCTACCGCGTCAACGGCTATATCGATGACTGCGGCAAGATCGTCGGCGAAGGCAAGGCAAAAGTCGGCTGGTTCGACACCTCGACCCTGAAGGAGCCGTATCGGATCGAGGGCAAGAAGACGATGGGCCTCGAGCTCGCCGAGCAGCTCGGCTGGGAGGTGCCCGATGTGATCTTCTATCCGACCGGCGGCGGCACTGGCCTGATCGGGATGTGGAAGGCGTTCGACGAGCTGGAGAAGATCGGCTTCATCGGCTCAAAGCGCCCGCGCATGGTCGCGGTGCAGGCGTCCGGCTGCGCGCCGATGGTGCGCGCCTATGACGCCGGGCTCGAGCACGCGGCACGCTGGGAAGACGCTCACACCATCGCCTCGGGCATCCGCGTACCGCAGGCGATCGGCGACTTCCTGATCTTGCGCGCGGTGCGCGAAAGCAAGGGCTTTGCCATTGCTGTGGACGACGACAAGATCTCGGCCGCACTCAATGAGGTCGCGCGCGCGGAGGGGCTGTTGCTGTGCCCCGAGGGCGCCGCGACCTACGCGGCTTACACGCAGAGCCTCGCCGACGGACGGGTGAGCAAGACCGACCGCGTGATGCTGTTCAACTGCGCCAGCGGTTTGAAATACCCGCTGCCGCCGGTCACCCGCGCGCTCGATCGTCACAAGCCGATCGATTACTCGCAGTTCTAGTTCCGTCATTGCGAGCGCAGCGAAGCAATCCATAGCACCGCATATGCGGAACGATGGATTGCTTCGTCGCTTCGCTCCTGACGAGGTGAGAGAGTTCGGGAGAGCGTGATGCGGAAACTGGTTCTGGCTGCGCTGGCGATGCTGGCACTCACCCGCATCGCCGTGGCCGAAACCTGGCCCGCGCATCCCATCACCATCATCGTGCCGTTCGCTGCCGGCGGACCGTCGGATGCGGTGGCGCGCATCCTCGGCGAGCGCATGAAGCGGTCGCTCGGCCAGGTGCTGCTGATCGAAAACGTGACGGGAGCGGCCGGCTCGATCGGCGTCGGCCGCGCGGTACGCTCCGCGCCCGACGGCTACACCATCTCGTTGGGTCACCTCGGCACCCATGTCGCGAACGGCGCGATCTACAAGCTCGGCTACGACCTCGTCACCGATCTCGAGCCGGTGGTGCTGCTGCCGAGCAACCCGATGATCATCGTCAGCAAGAACGATGTGCCGGCCAAATCGCTCAAGGAGCTGCTGGCCTGGCTGAAGTCGCGGCCGGAGCCGCCGACCGCGGGCACTGCGGGTGCCGGAAGCGGCAGCCACATCGCCGGGCTCTATTTCGAGAACATCTCCGGCATCAAGCTGCAATTTGTGCCGTATCGCGGCACCGGACCGGCGCTGAACGACCTCGTTGCGGGCCAGATCGACATCATCGTCGACCAGACCTCGAACTCGATCAACCAGGTCCGCGCCGGCACCATCCGCGCCTACGCCGTCACCGACACCAAGCGGGTCGAGAGCGCGCCCGACATTCCGACCGTCGACGAGGCCGGCCTGCCCGGATTGCACATGACGCTGTGGTCGGGCCTCTGGGTGCCGAAGGGCACGCCGAAGGAGATCGTGGCGAAGCTCAACGCCGCGGCCGTCGAGGCGATGGGCGATCCGGCGGTGAAGAAGCAGCTGGAGGATCTCGGCCTTGAGATGCCGCCGAAGGATCAGCTCACGCCGGAGGCGCTCGGCGCCTGGCAGAAGGCCGAGATTGCAAAATGGTGGCCGATCATCAAGGCCGCCAACGTCAAAGTGGAGTGAAGCTCGATCTATCCGCGTGTCGTCCCGGCGAAGGCCGGGACCCATAACCACCGCTAGCGGTTGTTGGGAAATCGTCGGGCCTCACGCCTTTTTGCGAGGCCCGCGGCGTATGGGTCCCGGCCTTCGCCGGGACGACGTGGTTGCGTTACTGCGACGGCGCCGCGTTCGTCTCCAATCTCAATGCAGGCGGATCGCTCTTCGCCGCCACCGCCGTGCCTGCGCTCTCGAATCGCGCGCGGTACACCGCGAAATTCTCCATCACGCGCTGCACGTAGTTGCGTGTCTCCGAGATCGGGATCCGCTCCACCCAGTCGACGGCATCGACGTTGGGATCGCGCGGATCGCCATAGGCCTTGATCCAGTCGCGGACGCGGCCGCGGCCGGCATTGTAGCCGGCGAACGTCATGATGTGGCAGCCGTGATATTCCGACAGCAGCGCGCTGAGCTCGGCTGCGCCCATCTGGGTGTTGTAGACGGGATCGGACACCATGCGGTCCCAGTCATAGCTGACGCCGAAGCGCTTGGCGGTGTCGCGTCCGGCCTCCGGCGTCACCTGCATCAGCCCGACCGCATTGGCCGACGACTTGTCGTGCTGGTCGAACGCGCTTTCGGTGCGCACGATCGAATAGGTCATGCTGCGCCCGATATCGGGCGCGATCGGCGAATGCTTGGGAATGCCGATGATCGGGAAGGCGTAATGATCGAAGGCAAGGCCGCGCCCGAGCGCGATCTTGCCGAGCTGCAGCATGGAGCGGGCGTCGTTATGTCGGCCGGTGAGCTCGCCGAGCGCTTCGAGCATCGCGACGTCGGAGCTCTCCTCGGCCAGGTCGGCCACGAAGTAGAGCACGACATCCGGCTCGCCGATCGCGTACAGCATCTCGGCGGCGCGTACCCGCTCGTCGTCCGCCCCGTTACCGGCGATCGCGGCCGGTGAGGGCGCGTGCAGGTCGACCTCGTTGCGTCCGAGCTTGGCGAGTGCCAACTGACCATAATAGGCGGTGGGGTAGCGCGCCGCGGCCTCGTAATCGGCGCGCATCGCCGTGATGTTGCCGAGCGCCTCGGCGGCGCGGCCGCGCCAATAGGCCGCGCGCGACAGCACGGTCGGATTGCTCTGGCCTTCGTCGATCCGCGCGAAATGCGCGGCGGCGGTCTTGGGGTCGTCGAGATAGCGCAACGCGATCCAGCCGCTCATGAAGTGCATGTCAGAGCGGTAGTACGGATTGTCGGGCAACGCCGCGGGGCGGACCACGTCATAGGCAGCTTGATATTCGCCCTGGTCGAGCAGCTTGCGGGCCAGTAGCCGCCGGTCGCGCCACCATTGGTCGGTGTCCTGCTGCGCCATCGTCTCCGGCGCCGCCGCGATCGTCACGCGGGCCGCGTCATCGATCTTGTTCTGCGCCAGCAGGAACTGGATCCGGCACAGCGTGTAGCCGAGATCACGGCGGGCATCGGCCGGGACATCGGCGAGCGCGCCGTCGGCCTTGCTCGATTGCCCGCGCACAGCAGCACAGGCCTTGACGATCGCGAGCTCGTCGCCGCCGAGCAGTTTTGCCGCGCGCCGCGCGCCGGCGAGATCCTTGGCGCCGATCCGCTTGTCCATCCGCGCGCGAGCGTCGTCGCGGGTCAGCAAGTCCTTGAATGCGTCATAGGCGTCGCTCTCGGTGCGATCGGACAGCTCCTCCGACCGCCAGGCCTCGCGCACCAGCCGTGTTGCACCGTTGCGGTCGCCCTCCGCAAGCAGCACGCGGGCGAGCGCGAACTTGCCCTTGGCGCTGAGCGGCTGATCGAGCGTGAAGCCGTGCACGGTGGCGGCGTCGCTGCGCTCCTGCCACATCCGCGCCTCCGCGCGCCGGCGCAGCATCGTGACGCTCGGCCAGTCCGGATTGGCCGAGATGAACGCGGCATAGCGGCTGAAAGGGGCGTCCGACTCGGAATGGCGCAACAGGTACCATTCGACGAGCTTGCGGCCGACCGGATCGGTGATCCGGTTCTGGATCTCCGTCGCATCGCCGGTCTTGCCCTTGCGGGCGGCGAGGATGGCGTCCTTCACCGCGGCAAGGTCGCCCGTGAGCTGCGGCGCGGGCGCTTCGTCGGCTGTCGGGGATTTTTGGGCGTCCGTCGATTTGGCGTCTGACGATTTGGATTTTGCGGACTTGCGATCGTCACCGCTGTGCCTGGCGTGCCGGCGCTTGCCGGATGCGGCCTCGCGCGTGTGGTGTGTGGCCTTGGTGTCTGCGGCCTTTTTGTCACTGGCTTTCTTGGCAAGGGCGTGCAGGGTCTTCGCCTCGCTCTTCGCTTGGGTCTTGGCGTGGTGGTGCGATTTTGCAACCGCCTTGACCGGCAGCAGCGCAAGCGCGGCGACTGTGGCGAAACACGCCAGCGGGCGTAGGCAATGGTTCATTCCCTGGTCCCCCCTGCGAAACCATCAGGCACAAACAGATCGCTTTATACGCGGCACAACGGACCGCAGATTATCGGACCCCGATTCACAACCCCTTAAGGCACCCACAACTCAACAGGGAAAAGGCGGCGAAATGTGGAATACTGGCTGTGGAACTCACATGGAACCCTGGGTTCCATGACGAATCGGAGCGATTTTGCGGCCCTATGGTAGGTCCTGCTGGACATGATTCCGAGCCGCAATTCGCCATCACGCCCAAAGCGGCGTGCGGGGATCACGGCAAGAGAGCGCCTCGCATGGCGCCGTGGTGAGGTAACCATGACCGAAAGGCCCCGGAAAACCATCCTCGACGGCGGCCGCTATTTCGAAGGGCCGCGCTGGCACGATGGGCGGCTGTGGTTCGTCGACTGCATGGCGCGGACGCTGCTCAGCGTCAGTCCGGCGGGTGAGTTGCAACAGCATGCTGCCGTGACCGACGACACGCCGTGCGGCCTCGGCGTGTTGCCTGACGGCGACATCGTGGTGCTTACGATGTTCAAGAAGCGGCTGCTGCGATGTTCGGGCGGCAAGCTCTCGCTCTACGCGGATCTCTCGCAACTCGCCAAGGGCACGATCGACGACATGATCGTCGACGGGCAGGGGCGAGCTTACGTGGGCGATCTCGGCTTTGATTTGCCGCCACCGGAAGGCCGTGGTGCCATGGGCAGGATCATCCTCGTGATGCCGGATGGCGGCGCGCGTGTCGTCGCCGACGGCTTGCGCTTTCCGAACGGCATCGCCGTCTCCGCCGATCACCGCCGGCTTGTCGTCGCCGAAATGGATGGCGCCTGCCTCGCCGACTACGACATCGCGTCCGACGGCGGCTTGAGCCTTCGTGGCCGGCTCGGCCTCATTAGCGACCCTGACGGCATCTGCCTCGACCGCGACGGATCGGTCTGGGTCGCGTCCTTCACCGAGGACGCCTTCGTCCGGATCGGCCGCGACGGCAGCGAGCGCGAGCGGATCGCCGTGCCCGGCCGCCGCGCGCTCGCCTGCGCGCTCGGCGGGGCGGACCCTGTTCTGCCTGAGCGCAGCGACCTCCTTTGCGGAGTTAAGGCAGGGCAAGTCGGTCTCGCGGATCGATGTGGTCGAGGTCGAGACGGCGGGAGACGGCTATCCCTGAAGGCCGTGCCCCGGGTGCGTCATTTTCCTGTCGTGCGACCGGAATAAAGAGCAATCTTCCCCAATCTTGGCCTGGAGACACATCCAGAAACAAGTTGGGACGTGCGCCAGCGCCGAAAATTGGTATGCAGCCACCGCGGACCAGCGGAGGGCTCATGACGGTTGCCGACGACATTTTGCGCGAGGTGCGCACCAACCCCGGCCAGACCGAAGATCAACTCGCCGAGCGCCTGTTTGGGCCTGAGGCGGCCACCCAGCAGCGGGTCAATCCGACCTGCCGCAAGCTGGTCGCCAAAGGCTGGTTGTTGAGGCGCGGCAGGGGCGGGCCATCGGATCCGTTCACCTACCATCTGCCTCATTTGCCCGAGCTGAGGTGAGGGCGGATTGAGTGCACGGCCACTGCATTCGAAATCAAGCCGGCTTTAGTGCACGTTCATCGCAATCCGCCGTCGTCACGGGCAGACCCTCACCGGAGGATGCGTACGCGGATCGCCGATCTGGACGCCGTGACATCGCAGCACGAGCCGACCTCGGTTCCAGGCTCCCGCGTCGCCGTGAGGATGATTGATCGCTGCAGGATTGAAGCGCATGCCCGGCGGCAGGGGCTGCGGGTTCAGTGCAAGGGCGGGGCTCGCCAGCGCCACGGCGGCGGCCGCCAGCGACAGGATGCGGAGATGTCTGGTGCAGGTCATTGATGCCTCCTCGGTTTGATCGGCCTTTCGCCTGCTGGTTGGTGGCAGCCTCCGAGGCGCACGTTCGATGTCGGATGCCGGATGTGTGCGCTACCTCACCGTGGGTATTGTGCCCGTCACTGCATTTCGGTAAATCAGCAAAATCCGGAGGGTGACGTCGAGCCACAACTCGGGCGCGTTCTGTCGCGAGAGCGCTACCTTCTGTCTGCCTTGCGGGGTTCCGTCAGGTTCCCATAAGGACTGCTCATAGATGGTTGCCCGGCAGCCACGATTGTGACTTCGTCGCAACAGCCCCGGAACAATTAATCCTAAAGCCAGGCGGTTCGCCCTCGCGCCGCTTTTTAGCCACACCCCTCCATGAAAGGATGTTCATAAAGCTGAATGGCCAGCGCTCGCGACGACGGGAGAACTTTTGCTCCTTCCCGCGTTGAGAGATGGGAGGCTGGAAACAGGTTCGCGATGGACGCCAAGACCAACGCCAAGACGAACATCAAGGGCAGGCTGCCGAGCCGTCACGTGACGGAGGGGCCCGAGCGCGCGCCGCATCGCTCCTATCTCTATGCCATGGGGCTGACGACAGCTCAGATTCATCAACCGTTTGTCGGCGTTGCTTCATGCTGGAATGAAGCCGCCCCCTGCAACATCTCGCTGATGCGCCAGGCGCAGGCGGTGAAAAAGGGTGTGGCCTCGGCCGGCGGCACGCCGCGCGAGTTCTGCACCATCACCGTGACCGACGGCATCGCGATGGGCCATGACGGCATGCGTTCGTCATTGCCCTCGCGCGAATGCATTGCCGATTCGGTCGAGCTGACCGTCCGCGGCCATTCCTATGACGCGCTGGTCGGGCTCGCCGGCTGCGACAAGTCGTTGCCGGGCATGATGATGGCCATGGTGCGGCTCAACGTGCCCTCGATCTTCATCTATGGCGGCTCGATTCTGCCCGGCAATTTCCGCGGGCAGCCGGTCACCGTGCAGGACATGTTCGAGGCGGTCGGCAAGCACTCGGTCGGCGCCATGTCGGACGAGGATCTCGACGAGATCGAGCGGGTGGCGTGCCCCTCGGCGGGGGCCTGCGGCGCCCAGTTCACTGCCAACACCATGGCGACGGTCTCGGAGGCGATCGGGCTCGCGCTGCCGTATTCGGCCGGGGCTCCGGCGCCTTACGAGATCCGGGACTCCTTCTGCGCCGCCGCCGGCGAGAAGGTGATGGAGCTGATCGAGAAGAACATCAGGCCCCGTGACATCGTCACCCGCCAAGCCCTTGAAAATGCAGCAGCCGTAGTTGCAGCCTCAGGTGGTTCGACCAATGCTGCACTGCACCTGCCGGCGATCGCGCATGAATGCGGAATCAAGTTCGATTTGTTCGATGTTGCGGAAATCTTCAAAAAGACTCCTTACGTCGCGGATTTGAAGCCGGGCGGCCGTTATGTTGCCAAAGACATGTTTGAAGTAGGTGGCATTCCGCTGTTGATGAAGACGCTGCTCGACAATGGCCACCTGCACGGGAATTGCCTCACCGTCACGGGCCGAACGATCGCCGAAAACCTCAAAAGCGTGAAATGGAATCCGCACCAGGACGTGGTGCGGCCAGCCGACAATCCGATCACCATCACCGGTGGTGTTGTCGGGTTGAAGGGTAATCTCGCTCCGGAGGGTGCGATCGTGAAGGTCGCGGGCATGTCCAATCTGAAGTTCACCGGTCCGGCCCGGTGCTTCGACCGCGAGGAAGACGCCTTCGAGGCGGTGCAGAAGCGCACCTATCGGGAAGGTGAGGTCATCGTGATCCGCTACGAGGGCCCCAAGGGCGGCCCCGGCATGCGGGAAATGCTGGCGACCACGGCGGCGCTGACCGGGCAGGGCATGGGCGGCAAGATCGCCCTGATCACCGACGGACGGTTCTCGGGCGCCACCCGCGGCTTCTGCATCGGCCATATCGGGCCGGAGGCGGCAGTCGGCGGGCCGATTGCCCTGTTGCAGGACGGCGACATCATCGAGATCGATGCCGACGTCGGAATTCTTAACGTAAAATTGAGCGACCAAGAGCTCGCAAATCGTAAGACCAAATGGGCCCCTCGCGCGACGAACCATACATCTGGTGCGCTGTGGAAGTACGCCGAGCAAGTGGGGCCGGCGGTGGATGGCGCTGTCACCCATCCGGGTGGCGCGCACGAGAAACAGTGTTATGCGGACGTTTAGGCGTACGATATTGGCGTTTGCGTTAGGGGCCATTCCGGTGGCGGGCCCCGGATTCGGATTCGACGGAGCCCCGGTCAGCCCCCAGGACACCGTCCTTCCGGTCGTTTCGCCGCAGCCTGGCGCTGCCGCCGCGCTGAAGCGGGCCGCGACGCCGGTGGCACCTGTCACCGCTCCGGCCGACTCCCTGACCTCGCTGCAATATGCAGCCGAGGGCGGCCACCCGATCGCGCAGTGGAAACTTGGCAAGATGTACGCCGAGGGCGACGGCGTCGCCCAGGACGATCTGCGCGCGTTCGAATATTTCAGCCGGGTCGCCAACGCGCATGCCGAGGACTCGCCGTCGGCGCCGCAGGCGTCCGTCGTGGCGAATGCCTTCGTGGCGCTCGGCCGCTACTATCTGAGCGGCATTCCCAACTCCAAGGTGAAGCCGGACACCGAGCGGGCGCGGGAGATGTTCTCCTACGCGGCCTCCTATTTCGGCAATGCCGATGCACAGTACGACCTCGCCCGGCTGTACCTGAAGACGCCGGACGCCTCGCGGGACGATTTCCGCTACGGCGCGCGGTGGCTCGGCCTCGCCGCCCAGAAGGGCCAGCACCAGGCCCAGGCGCTGCTCGGCCAGATGCTGTTCAACGGCGACCGTCTGCCGCCGCAGCGGGCGCGCGGCCTGATGTGGCTGACCCTGGCGCGCGACAGCGCCGCGCCTGACGAGGCCTGGATCAAGGAAAGCTACAACCGCGCCGTCGCCAAGGCGTCCGAGGACGACAAGACGATGGCGTTGCAGATGCTCGAGCACTGGGTGCAGGGCCGTCGCGACTGATTTCCGCGACGGCGGCTGCGCGCCGGCCGTCAATCGTGCTCGTAGCCATAGACCTCCGGCAGGATGAAGATCGCGGCGAGCAGTCCGATCAGCGGGAAGATAGCGACGAACAGCGTGGCATTGGCCTGACCGATCGCGGCGAACAGCGAGGGAAACAGGAAGATCGCCAGGAACGACGGCAGCTTCACGAACATGTAGGCAAAGCCCGACGCGGTGCCGCGATACTGCGGCTTGGCGACCATGGTCGGGATCGTCATGCAGTCGAGGCGTCCCAATAGTGGCCCCACAGCATCGCCGCGGCGGCGAACGGCAGTACGTATTTGTGGCCGGTGTAGAGCGCGCCGGCCGCCACCAGCAGCGAGACCAGCACGATGGCAAAGCCCGCGATGCTGATGCCGCGGTGGCCGATCTTCGGCGTCAGCAGCGGCCCGACCCAGCCCGACAGCGCGGCGAACGAGAACAACGCCATGGTCACGAGGTTGTTGCCGAGCACCGAGGAGACGCCGACCATCGCGAACAGCACCGGCAGATAGAACGCGAAGGTGGAGAATTCGCTGGCCTGGACGAAGCAGGCGATCCAGCCATAGATCGTGGCGCGCCAGCGGATCGGATCCTGCCTGAGGTCGGCGATGAATGCGGTGGTGCGCACCTTGGGCAGCACCACGTCCTGGTCCGGCAACATCGCCAGATCGTCATTGTACATCTGCCGCGCCACCTGCTTGGCCTCGCGGAAGCGGCCCTGCTGCACCAGCCACACGGCTGTCTCCGGCACGTCATGGCGCATGACGAGGATGATCAGCGCGGGCAGGGCGCCGAGGCCGAGCGTGATCCGCCACAGCGTCTCATGGTGGATGTCGGCGAGCAGGAACAGGATGATGACGCCGATCGTCAGCACCTCGCCGACCGCGAACATGAACTGCCAGCGATTGCCCATGACCTCGCGTTCGCCCTTGGCCATGGATTCCATGATGTAGGTGTAGCCAGTCGAGATGTCGCTGCCGAGCGGGATGCCGAGCAGGAAGCGGATCACGATCAGCCAGGTCACGTTGGGTACGAAGGCCTGCGCCAGCGCCAGCACGATGAACATGACCATGGTCGAGATGAACATCACCCGGCGCCCGATTTTGTCCGAGAGCCAGCCGCCGAGCATCGCACCGATCAGCGCGCCGCCCTGGGTGCCGGCCGCGGCAAGCCCGAGCATCAGGGGATCGGGATTGTACTGCTCCTTGATGAAGATCAGCACGAAGGCGATCGAGTACAGGTCCCACGCCTCGACCAGGATCGAGGCCATCATCAGCCAGCCGACCTTGTTGCCCTTCGGGCTGTAATTGCTGACGAGATGGCGGACCGCGCTGTCGATCGTCGCCCGCTGCGGAAGTGCCGTCGTGGACATTGTTGTTGCTCCCCGTTGTTCCTTGGAATCCTAAGCGCCGAGCAGCGGCTCGATGCTGCAATCGAGCAGGCGCGGATCGATACCGGCTTCCATGCCCTCGAACATCGCGTCCATGTAGTCGATCAGTGCGTCGCTTGCGGCCATCGCGCGATCGATGCGGCGGTTGGCCACCGCGTTGAGGATGGCGAGATGGCTGTCGATCGTGCCGGACAGTTCGGACTGGCCTGGCATGTAGCTGTGATGGATGAAGCCGATGCGGCGATAGAGCGTGTGCAGCGGCCGCAGCGTGTGGGCGAGGAAGGGCTCGCCGGCGGCAGCCAGGATCAGGCTGTCGATGCGGCGGTCGAGATTGTTGAATTCGTCGAGCGTCAGCGCCTCTCGCCGGTCCTTCATCACCCGCTCGATATGCAGCGCCTGATTACGGTGCGAAAGGCTGGCGCGTTCGGCGGCGAGCCGAATGACGAAGCGCTCGAGGTCACGTCGCAAGGCGAGCAGCAGGCGTTCGCGCGCCAGATCGATCGGCGCGATCTGCAGGCCATGGCGCGGGCGGATGATGATCAGCGTGTCGGCGGCAAGCCGGTTGACCGCGTTGTGCACCGGCGTGCGGCCGAAGCCGGTGACGTCCTGCAATTCCTGCACGGTCAGCGCTTGGCCGGGCCGCAGCCGGCAATTGACCAGCAGATCCTCGATCCGCTGGTAGGCCAGCTCGAAGAAGTTGACCCGATTGCGACGACCCGGGGCCTCGTCCCCGCTGTCGGGACGCACGACGTCGAGCGCGCGTTTGCGCCGTACCATTGGGTAGCCTCCCGCCGGCCCGCGTACATCGCGTGAGCCCGATTGATCTTTCGTCGCTTTAAAACATGTTGTGAAATATTACAAGCGCACGTATCAAGGGACACGACGTCACTGACATTGGGGCGTTCGCAATCAAGAATATGGACCTGCGAAGTGCGGGTTCCGGGAGGACATCGCGATGAAGATCACCTCGATCGAGACCCTGCGCACGGACGAATTCGCCAATGTGATCTGGGTCCGGGTCCACACCGACACTGGGCCGATCGGGCTCGGGGAGACCTTCTACGGCGCCGGCGCGGTCGAAGCGCAAATCCACGACACCTTTGCCGGGCGATTGCTCGGCCGCAATCCGCTGCACATCGAGGCGATCCACCGCGACATGCTCAATCTGCCGATGGCGCAGTCCTCGACCGGCGTCGAATATCGCGCGGCGTCAGCGATCGACATCGCGCTGTGGGACCTGTTCGGCAAGGTCTGCGGCCAGCCGGTGCACCAGATGCTCGGCGGCCTCTGTCGCGACAAGCAGCGCATCTACAACACCTGCGCCGGCACCAAATATGTCCGCTCCACCAATATCCGCCCGGTCTCGAACTGGAACCTGGGCGAGGCGCAGGGACCCTACGAGGACCTCGACGCCTTCATGACCCGCGCCGATGCGCTCGCCGAAAGCCTGCTCGAGAGCGGCATCTCCGCGATGAAGATCTGGCCGTTCGATCCGCCGGCGCAGGAGAACAACGGGCTCTACATCACCGCTAGCCAGATGAAGCAGGCGATCGAGCCGTTCGAGAAGATCCGCAGGGCGGTGGGCGACAAGATGGAGATCATGGTCGAGCTCCACTCGCTGTGGAACCTGCCGACCGCCAAGCAGATCGCGCGCGCGCTCGAGCCCTACAAGCCGACCTGGTATGAGGACCCGATCCGGATGAACTCGCCGCAGGCGCTCGCCGAATATGCCCGCTCGACCGACGTCTGGGTCTGCGCCAGCGAGACGCTCGGCTCACGCTTCCCCTACAAGGACATGCTCGATCGCGACGCCATGCATGTGGTGATGGCCGATCTGTGCTGGACCGGCGGGCTCACCGAGGGCCGCAAGATCGCGGCGATGGCCGAGACCTATCATCGGCCATTTGCTCCCCATGATTGCATCGGGCCGGTGGGCTTCATTGCCGCGATCCATATGTCGTTCAGCCAGCCCAACACGCTGATCCAGGAATCCGTGCGTGCGTTCTATCGGGGTTGGTACAACGAGCTTGTCACCACCATGCCCGTGATCAAGGATGGCTACGTCTATCCGATGGAAGGGCCGGGGCTCGGCGTCGATCTGCTGCCCGCCGTGTTCGAGCGATCGGACCTGACCGTACGCCGTTCCAACGCCTGAGGACCTAAAGCCATGAGTACCGCTCTGTTCGATCTTTCCGGCCGCACGGCGCTGGTGACCGGCTCCTCCCGCGGCCTTGGCCGCGCCATTGCCGAGGGCATGGCCAAGGCCGGCGCGCGGTTGATCATCAACGGCGTCGACGCGGCGCGGGTGGAGAGCGCGGTCGCCGAGTTCCGTGCCGCTGGGCATCAGGCTGATGGCGTCGCCTTCGACGTCACCGATGAGCCGGCAGTGGTCGGCGCCTTCGAACGCTTCGACCGCGAGGGCATCGCGGTCGACATCCTCGTCAACAATGCCGGCATCCAGCGCCGCAAGCCGCTGGTCGAGTTCACGACCGACGAATGGCGCAAGGTGATCGAGACCAATCTCACCAGTGCCTTCATCACCGGACGCGAGGCGGCCAAGCGCATGCTTCCCCGCAAGCGCGGCAAGATCATCAATATCGGCTCGCTCGGCAGCGAATTGGCGCGGCCGACGATCGCGCCTTACACCGCGGCGAAGGGCGGCATCCGCAACCTGACGCGGTCGATGGCGGTCGAATGGGCGCAGAGCGGCATCCAAGCCAATGCGATCGGGCCCGGCTACATGCTGACCGACATGAACGAGGCGCTGATGTCGAACGCGGAATTCAACAACTGGCTGATGTCGCGTGTGCCCGCCAAGCGCTGGGGCAAGCCGGATGAACTGGTCGGCGCCGCGATCTTCCTGGCGTCTGAGGCGTCCAACTACGTCAACGGGCAGACCATCTATGTCGACGGCGGAATGCTGGCGGCGATGTGATCGCGGCCCTTCGGTCGGTCATCAATTGAGGGATTGAACACATGCGCGCCGTCGTCATCCACGCTCCGCACGATCTCCGGATCGACAGCTTCGAAAATCCCGCGCCGGCGCCACATCAGGTGCGGGTGAAGATCGCCGCCGGCGGCATCTGCGGCTCGGACCTGCATTACTATCATCATGGCGGCTTCGGCACGGTGCGGATACAGCAGCCGATGGCGCTCGGCCACGAGATTTCCGGGACCATCGCCGATGTCGGGACCGATGTCGCGGGGCTGCGTCAGGGGATGCGGGTCGCGGTCAATCCGAGCCTGCCATGCGGGCAGTGCGCCTATTGCCGGGAGGGCATGCGCAACCAGTGCACCGACATGCGGTTCCTCGGCAGCGCGATGCGGTTTCCCCATGTGCAGGGCGGCTTCCGCGAATTCGTCACCGTCGACGCCTCGCAGGCGATCCCGATCGCCGACCGCCTGTCGTTCGCGGAAGCCGCGATGGCCGAGCCGTTTGCGGTCTGCCTGCATGCCGGACATCAGGCCGGCAGCCTGCTCGGCAAGCGCGTGCTGGTGACGGGCTGCGGCCCGATCGGCGCGCTGATGGTGGTGGTCGCGCGCTATGGCGGCGCCTCCGAGATCATCGCGACCGACATCGCCGAGGCGCCGCTTGCGGTGGCGCGCAAGCTCGGCGCGACGCAGGCGATCAACAGCGCAACCGACGCCACCGCGCTCGATCCCTACAAGGAGGGCAAGGGTCATTTCGACGTGCTGTTCGAAGCGTCGGGCAATCAGGCCGCGCTGCGCGCGGCGCTCGACCTGCTGCGGCCGGGCGGCATCATCGTGCAGGTCGGACTCGGCGGCGAGGTGACGTTGCCGATCAACACTATCGTTGCCAAGGAGCTCCAGCTACGCGGCACCTTCCGCTTCGATCCCGAATTCGAGCTTGCGCTGCGGCTGATGGGCGAGGGGCTGGTCGATCTCAGGCCGCTGGTCTCGGCCTCGGTCCCGTTCGAATCGGCAGTCGATGCCTTCGAACTCGCCAGCGACCGCTCACGCTCGATGAAGGTGCAGCTGACCTTCTGAGACTTACGTCCTGAGACCTACGCCGTCTCGAAGTCGAGGTCGGCCCAGACTGGAACGTGATCCGACGGCTTCTCCCAGGCGCGGACATAGCTGTCGATGCCGACATCGATCAGCCGGTCGCTGGCCTGCGCCGACATCAGGAGATGATCGATCCGGATGCCCCAGTTCTTCTGCCATGCACCCGCCTGGTAGTCCCAGAAGGTGTACTGGCCGGGCTCGTCGTTGACGGCGCGGAGCGCGTCGGTCAGCCCAAGGCCGAGCAATGACTGGAAGGCTTCGCGGGTCTGCGGACGGAACAGGGCGTCGTCGATCCAGGCCGCCGGATTGTAGACGTCGCGCGCGGCCGGAATCACGTTGAAGTCGCCGGCGAGGATCAGCGGCTCCTCGGTCTTGAGCCGCTGTTTCGAGTATTCAAGAAGCCGCGACATCCATTTGAGCTTGTACGGATATTTGTCGGTATTCGCCGGGTTGCCGTTGGGCAGATAGAGGCAGGCCACCCGGATCACGCCGTGCTTCAGCGTGACGACGCCCTCGAGGAAGCGGGCATGGGCGTCCTCGTCGTCACCGGCGAGCCCCGACTTGGTCTCGTCGAACGGCAGCTTCGAGAGCAGCGCCACGCCGTTGAAGGTCTTCTGGCCGTGGGTGACGACGTTGTAGCCGAGGGATTCGATCTCAAGCCGCGGGAACGCCTCGTCGACGCATTTGATCTCCTGCAGGCAAACGATGTCCGGAGAGCATTCCTTCAGCCAGGTCATGAGATGTTCGATCCGCTGCCGGATCGAATTGACGTTCCAGGTCGCTACCCGAACTGCCATCGGACGTCCTTTATTGCGTGGGTTTTCTGCCGGTCAGCGATAACCCCAAAGCGGAGGAATTCACAACACGACATTGCGAGCAGCGCCCGTTCATCTACAGGCGTCTCCCCTAGGCCAGGCGTTTGCGCATCTCGATATGCGGGATGCCGGCCTCCTCGAATTCCTCGCCGACCCGCGCGAAGCCGGCGCGCGCGTAGAACGGCTCGGCGTGGGTCTGCGCGTTGAGGATCAGCTCCCGGTAGCCGAGTTCGGCCGCCTTGGCCATCAACGCGTCGAGGACGCGGGCGCCGACGCCCGTGCCGCGCGCAGCCTTGAGCACCGCCATGCGGCCGATATGGCCGTCCGGCAATAGCCGACCCGTGGCGACGGGCGTGCCGTCCTCAGCAAACGCCAGCGCGTGCCAGCTCGGCGCGTCCATGTCATCCCACTCCAGTTCCACCGGCACACGCTGCTCTTCGACGAAGACGCTGTAGCGGATGGCGCGCGCGCGTTCGTGCGCGTCTTCCCAGCTGCAGATGAGGACGGAGCCCGGCAGAGGAGCGGTCAGATCGAGAAGCTGGTGCCGCAGCCGCAGGAGGCGGTGGCGTTTGGGTTGACCACGCGGAACGAGGCGCCGATCAGATCGTCGACGAAATCGACTTCCGAGCCGGCAAGGAAGGGGAACGAGGCGGGATCGACCAGCACCACCGCATTGTCGCGCTCGATCACCAGATCGTCATCGGCCTGCGTGCGTTCGACGTCGAACTTGTACTGGAATCCCGAGCAGCCGCCGCCCTCGACGGAGATGCGCAGCTTGGCGCCGTCACCCTCTTTGCTGAGGATCTGCCCGATCCGGCGGGCGGCCCGTTCGCTGACGGTGATGGCAGCAGTCATGGTCAGTCTCCGAACCTCTTATTTGAGCATGATCTGATCGGAAAACCGGTGCCCACTTTTCCGGATCATGCTCGTGCGTCATACCCAATTCATTTGGTAGGCCGCCTCAGGCATAGTTAAGTGCGTCGTGCCGTGGAATCAAATGGATAAGGACTAAAATACCGTGTCGGTCGGAATGGCTGCCCCCCGCGCGCTCTATGCCTGCGACCCCGAGCGCAGCCGGGGACGGCCGTTCGCGGAGCCGCCGAGCCGGACCCGCAGCCCGTTCCGGCGCGACTGCGACCGGGTGATCCATTCTACCGCGTTCCGCCGCCTCAAGCACAAGACCCAGGTGTTCATCTTCCACGAGGGCGATCACTACCGGACCCGGCTGACCCATTCGCTGGAGGTGGCGCAGATTGCCCGCGCGCTGGCGCGCCAGCTCGGGCTCGACGAGGATCTGACCGAGACCCTGGCGCTGGCGCATGATCTCGGCCATCCGCCGTTCGGGCATGCCGGGGAGCGGGCGCTCGATGGCTGCCTGAAGGCGCATGGCGGCTTCGATCACAACGCGCAGACGCTGCGGGTCGTGACCTCGCTGGAGCATCGCTACCCTGAGTTCGGCGGGCTGAACCTGACCTGGGAATCGCTCGAGGGCATCGTCAAGCACAACGGCCCCTTGACCGAGCGCAGCGGTGCGCCGGCCGGGCGGTACCTCGAGAGCGGCATTCCGGTCGGGATCGCCGACTACAACAAGACCTACGATCTCGAGCTCTGGAGCTATGCCTCGCTGGAGGCGCAGGTCGCGGCTTTCGCCGACGACATCGCCTATGACGCCCACGACATCGACGATGGCTTGCGCGCCGGCCTGTTCGTGGTCGACGATCTCAAGGAGATGCCGCTGACCGGCGCCATCATCGGCGACATCGATCGGCACTATCCCGGGCTCGACGAGGTGAGGCGCGGTGCCGAGCTGGTGCGCGAGCTGATCTCGCACTTCATCGGCGCCGTGTCATCCGAGACCGGGAAGCGGCTTGCCGCGGCGCAGCCGCAATCGGCCCACGATGTGCGCCAGCATCACGCGCCGCTGGTCGGCTTTCCGCCCGAGGTCGCGGAGCAGGAGGCCGCGATCAAGGCCTTCCTTTACCGGCGGATGTATCGGCACCGCAGGGTGATGCAGATCATGGGTGACGCGGAACAGGTGGTGCGCAGCCTGTTCGAGCGCTATTTGTCGTCGCCGGCCGACCTGCCGGCAGAATGGGTCGAGGGTACCGAGCAGGAGACGGAAGGGGCGAGGAGCCGGCGGATCGGCAATTTCATCGCCGGAATGACCGATCGTTTCGCCCTGATCGAGCACCAAAGGCTTTTTGACTCGACCCCGGATTTGCGTTAGGCGGCGGCCATGGCCGATACCACTGCATCATCACATCTTTTCGCCGACGTGCTGGCGCGCGTGCACGCCATTTGTGCCGCTGTTGCAGCCGAGGACAACTGGCCTCCGGGGATCGATCTGTCCCGCGTCGTGGTCGAGCCGCCGCGCGATGCCAGCCATGGCGACATGGCGACCAATGCCGCGATGGTGCTCGCCAAGGAGGCCAAGGCCAAGCCGCGCGAGCTCGCCGACAAGATCGCCGCGCGGCTGCGCGCCGACGCGCTGGTGGCGTCCGTTGACGTCGCCGGACCGGGCTTCATCAACCTGACCTTGAAGCCCCAGGTCTGGGCCGATGCGCTGCGCGCAGTGCTGGCTTCAGGTTCGGCCTATGGCCGGAGCAACGTCGGCGGGGACGAGAAGGTCAACGTCGAATACGTCTCCGCCAATCCGACCGGGCCGATGCATGTCGGCCATTGCCGCGGCGCCGTGTTCGGCGACGCGCTGTGCAGCCTGCTGCAATTCGCCGGCTTCGACGTCTGCCGCGAGTATTACATCAACGATGCCGGCGCCCAGGTCGACGTGCTCGCGCGTTCGGCGTTCCTGCGCTACCGCGAGGCGCTCGGCGAGGACATCGGCGCCATCCCGGAAGGGCTCTATCCCGGCGACTATCTGAAGCCGGTCGGCGAGGCGCTGGCCAAGGAGCATGGCGACAAGCTGCTGAGCATGCCGGAGTCCGCCTGGCTGCCGATCGTGCGTGACAAGGCGATCGCCATGATGATGGACATGATCAAGGGCGATCTTGCCGCGCTCAATATCCATCATGACGTGTTCTTCTCCGAGCGGTCGCTGATCACATCGGGCAACAACAAGGTCACCGAGACCATCGATTTCCTGCGCGCCAAGGGCGACATCTACGAGGGGCGCCTGCCGCCGCCGAAGGGCAAGCCGGTCGAGGACTATGAAGATCGCGAGCAGTCGCTGTTTCGTGCCACGGCTTACGGCGACGACGTCGATCGTCCGCTGATCAAGTCGGACGGTTCCTACACCTATTTCGCGTCCGACATCGCCAACCACAGGAACAAGTTCGAGCGCGGCTTTACCAATCTGATCGACGTGTTCGGCGCCGATCATGGCGGGTACATCAAGCGCATGCAGGCTGCGGTGAAGGCCGTGAGCGCAGGCAAGGCTGATCTCGACGTCAAAATCGTGCAACTCGTCAAGCTGCTGCGGGACGGGGAGCCGGTGAAGATGTCGAAGCGCTCGGGCGACTTCGTCACGCTGCGCGAGGTGGTCGACGAGGTCGGCTCGGATGCGGTGCGATTCATGATGCTGTTCCGCAAGAACGACGCGGTGCTCGATTTCGACCTCGCCAAGGTGATCGAGCAGTCCAAGGACAACGCCGTCTTCTACGTCCAGTACGGCCACGCCCGCGGCCACTCGATCTTTCGCAACGCGCGGGAGGAGGTTCCGGATCTCCCCGAGACCGACGAGGCCCGGCTTGCCTACCTACAGACGGCGGCCGTGGACCGCCTGACCGACCCGGCCGAACTCGATCTGCTCAAGCGCCTGGCGCTCTATCCGCGGATGATCGAGGCGGCCGCCGTCGCACATGAACCGCACCGAATCGCTTTTTATCTGTATGATTTGGCCAGCGAATTTCATGCGCTTTGGACCAAGGGGCGCGATTTGCCCTATTTACGCTTCATTATCAATAATGATGCAGAGATCACAAAGGCGCGACTGGCAATGGTTCAGGGCGTCGTCTCGGTTCTGGCATCGGGCTTAGCTGTACTAGGCGTCCACGCCCCGACCGAGATGCGGTAGGCAGGGGCAAGTGGCCCGCACGAGTGGGGATTCGTGAGGGCATCTGGCAGGGGCCATTTTCGTTTGTACCAGCTGTACCGGCGATTTTGGCGCTGTCCCGAAGGGGATGCATCATCACGATGGCTGATCGATATCAGGACCGACCTTTTCCCGCCGATGACTATGATCGCGGTTACTCCGACACGGGCCAAAAGCCCGAGAGCGACCCGCTCGCCGAACTGGCTCGACTGATCGGCCAGACTGACCCGTTCGGGAACGCAGGCAGGCCTGCGCCGCATCCGTTGCAGTCGCGCGCCAATGTACGGCCGCCGCAACCCTATCAGCCCACGGCCGAAGACGACGACGCGCCGCCCGCCGGCCCGCCGTCCTGGATGCAGCGCGCCCGTCAGGAAGCTGCCGCACCGCAATTGCCGCCGCAGATCGACGACGAGGAGCCGGAGCCGGACTACCAGCCGAGCGCCGTGCATCCGTTGCACCGCTATGCGCAGCAGCCACAGCCCGCGCCGGAGCCGGTGCGGAGCTATCAACCTGTCGAGACCCATCAACCAGTGCAAACCTATCAGCCAGCCCCGACATATCGGCCGGTGCAGCAGACCCATCAGCCGGCCGAGGCCTATCATGACGAGCAGCCGTTCGACGACACAGGTCACGACGGCGACCCGTCGCGATACGACGATGCGCTCTATGGGCAATTGGAGCAGGGCGAGCAGGACCTGCAGCGCGAGGCGGCCTATCCGGACGATCCCTATGCCTATCAGGGCTACGAGGACGAACCCGAGCCGAAGAAGCGCTCGAGCGGCCTGATCACGGTCGCCGCGGTGTTAGCGCTTGCCGTGTTCGGTGTCGGCGGCGCCTACGCCTACCGCAACCTTGTCGGTTCGCCGCGCACCGGCGAGCCGCCGATCATCAAGGCCGACAACACCCCGACCAAGGTCATCCCGGCCTCGGCCGATGCGCCCGTCAAGACGCCGGACCGCATGGCCGCCGGTGACGGCAGCGAGAAGATCGTGTCGCGCGAGGAGACGCCGGTCGACGTCAACGCCAAGGCGGGTGGCCCCCGCGTGGTGTTTCCGCCGCTGAACGCCAACGCGAATCCGCCGCCGGTCGCCAGCGTTCCGACCACGGCGCCCGTTCCGCCGCCGCCGGTCACAGCCAACGGCACAATGCCGAATAACGAGCCGCGCAAGATCCGTACGCTGTCCGTCAAGGGCGATGCGACCGACGGCACGCCCGCGCCGAGCGCGGCACAAGCGCCGGCCAGGCAGGCGGCGGCCAGGCAACCCGTGTCGCGCGGCAACCCGGCCTCGGCCAATGCGAGCGCCAATCAGCCGCTGTCGCTGACCCCGGGCGGCGGGCAGTCCGAAGCTGCTCCGGCCGCGCCTCCGACCCGGATCGCGTCAACGTCGACAGCGTCAGTGACCAGCGGAAGCGGATATCTTGTTCAGGTATCGTCACAACGGAACGAAGCGGACGCTCAGGCGTCCTACCGGACGCTGCAGGGCAAATATCGTGGTGTGCTCGGCTCGCAGCCGTTGGTGGTCAGGCGCGTCGATCTCGGCGAGAAGGGTGTGTATTATCGCGCGTTCGCCGGCCCGTTCTCGTCCAAGGAGGAGGCGAGTCAGCTTTGCAAGAGCCTGATGTCGGCGGGTGGGCCGCAGTGCCTTATCCAAAGCAATTGAGGCAGCTTTCCTTGACCCCCGGGGCACATGCGGCCTAATCGGCCGCATGACGAACCGCGCATTCATCACGGGCATATCAGGACCGGTCCTCAACGACGCCGAACGCGAGTTCCTTCGCGCCGAGCGGCCATGGGGCTTCATCCTGTTCAAGCGCAACATCGAGACGCCGGCGCAAGTAGCTGCTCTCGTTCGGGAACTTCGTGCGGCGACCGGTGATGCCGACGCCCCGGTGCTGATCGACCAGGAGGGTGGCCGGGTGCAGCGGCTGGGGCCGCCGCATTGGCCGGTCTATCCCCCCGGTGCTGTCTTCAGCGCGCTGTACGACATCGATTCGAAACTTGGACTTGCGGCCGCGCGGCTGAGTTCCCGCCTGATCGCGGCCGATTTGGCTGATCTCGGAATTAACGTCGATTGCCTGCCGCTCGCCGATGTTCCGGTCGCAGGCGCCGACGCCGTGATCGGGAACCGCGCCTATGGAACCGAGCCGGGCAAGGTCGCTGCCATTGCGCGGGCCGTCACCGAAGGGCTGGAACAGGGCGGCGTGCTGCCGGTTCTCAAGCATATCCCCGGCCACGGCCGCGCCACGGCGGATAGCCACTTCCGGCTTCCGACGGTCGATACCGCCAAAATCGAGCTGGAACGGACCGATTTTGCCGCGTTCCAGCCCCTGGCGGACCTGCCGATGGCCATGACCGCACATGTTGTGTTTAGCGCGCTCGACCCCGCCCATCCGGCGACGACTTCTGCGACAATCATCGAGCAAGTGATTCGCGGCCTGATCGGGTTCCAAGGTTTGTTGATGAGTGATGACGTGTCGATGAATGCGCTGGCCGGATCGATCGCTGAGCGGACCGCGGCCATCGTCAGCGCCGGTTGCGACATGGTCCTGCACTGCAACGGCGATATCGATGAGATGCGCGACGTTGCGCGGGAAACGCCGGAACTGGCCGGCAAGGCTTTGGAGCGCGCCAAGCGGGCGCTCGCCGCACGGCGGCAGCCTGAGCCGCTCGACCGGCAGGCGGCACGGGCTGAACTTGATACGTTGATGGATCGGGTAGGGACGGCATGACCGCTGAGATTCTATCGTTTGAGACGGGCCGGCCGGCCGATCTCGCCGAAGGCGAGCCGTCGCTCGTGGTCGACGTCGAGGGTTATGAGGGCCCGCTCGACCTGCTGTTGACGCTGGCGCGCCAGCAGAAGGTCGACCTTGCCAAGATCTCGATCTTGGCGCTCGCCGATCAGTACCTCTCGTTCATCGAGGCGGCCCGCAAGATCCGGCTCGAGCTTGCCGCCGACTATCTGGTGATGGCGGCCTGGCTTGCCTTCCTGAAGTCCCGGCTATTGCTGCCGGAACCGCCGAGCGCGGAGGGACCGAGCGCCGAGGAGATGGCGACCGCACTCGCCAACCAGCTGCGCCGGCTGGAGGCGATCCGCGAGGCGGCGAACCGGCTGATGAACCGGCCCCAGTTCCAGCGCGATATCTTCCCGCGCGGCAATCCGGAAACGATCGCCGAGATCAAGCATCCGAAGTTCACCGCGACATTGTACGACCTGCTGTCGGCCTACGCCACGCAGCGCCAGGCGCGCGTGCTGACCTCGGTGCATCTCGCCAAGCGCACCGTCTGGTCGCTGGCCGAAGCGCGCGCCTCGCTGGAGCGGCTGGTCGGCATTGCCGAGGACTGGAGCTGTCTCGACGAGTACCTGATGAACTACGTCGCCGATCCTACCCAAAAGGCGACCGTGTTTGCCTCGAGCTTCGCTGCGGCCCTCGAACTCGTTCGCGAAGGCGAGATGGAGATCAACCAGAAGCAGGCGTTCGCGCCGATCTATTTCCGAAAGCGTCAGGCGCAGGCCGCGATGGCTGCACCGGACCTTTCGGTCGAGTAAGTGGAAGAAGGAGATCAAGCCATGGCAAGCCTGGCGGAAATGCGCATTGAAGTGGTCGAGGAGGAGGTTTCTCCGATGGATCCGATCGCGCGCCCCGAGGAGTTGCGGCTTCTGGAAGCATTGCTGTTCGCATCGAATGAGCCGATCGATCAGGCGACGCTCGCAAAGCGGATGCCTGACGGCGTCGACATCAAGGCGGCCCTGGCGCAGTTGCAGGCGGAATACGCGCCGCGCGGCGTCAATCTGGTCCGCGTCGCCAATAAGTGGACGTTCCGCACCGCGGGCGATCTCGCCTGGCTGATGACCCGCGAGAGCACCGAGACGCGCAAGCTGTCGCGTGCGGCGATCGAGGTGCTCGCGATCATCGCCTACCACCAGCCGGTGACGCGCGCCGAGATCGAAGAGATCCGCGGCGTCGTCACCTCGAAGGGAACCATCGACGTGTTGCTGGAGACCGGCTGGATCCGCCCCCGCGGTCGCCGCAAGACGCCGGGCCGCCCCCTGACCTTCGGAACCACCGACGGGTTCCTGTCGCAGTTCAGCCTGGAAGCGCTCGGCGACCTGCCGGGGCTTGAGGAGCTGAAGGGCACCGGTCTGCTCGACTCGCGTCTCCCCACCGGCTTCAGCGTTCCGTCGCCCACGGATGACGCGGCGTTGCGTGACGATGAAGAGCCGCTCGAGCCCGGCGATACGCTGGAACTGCTGCTCGCGCCGGCCGCCGAGCCGGAAGCGGCTGCGCCGGAGCCTGAGTCCGAAGCGCTCGAGCGTGAGCCTCAGTCGGATAACTCCGATCCCGAAGCCAGCCTCCGCGACGAGCGCAGCGACATGGGGCCCGAGGAGCAGGGCGACTAGCCGAAATATTCCCGGTTAAGGCTAGCAATATTACGTAGCCGCGACAGCGATTTGCCGCGGCCGGGGTCCTTGTTTTTGACATCCCGCGGGCCTAACTTCCGGCAGAGTTGAGGCTGGCTCGCGCCGGCCATTTCTGGAGGATTTGCAGGATGGGTTCGCTGAGCATTTGGCACTGGATCGTCGTGATCGCAGTGGTCCTGCTGTTGTTCGGGCGCGGCAAGATTTCCGACCTGATGGGCGACGTCGCCCAGGGCATCAAAGCCTTCAAGAAGGGCATGCAGGACGACGACAAGGTCGCCGACAAGTCGGAGCCGACCAAGGCCATCGATCACAATGCGGCGCCTTCGGCCGCGCGCTCGGATGTCGGCAGCAAGGCCGTCTAAGGTCTTCGTACTGACACATATTTCGACGTTTTTCTTTTGCGCGGACCGGTGACGCCGGCGCTCGAAAGCGCTATGGACGCCGGTTGAGAAAAGACGCCGACAGCCCCAGATCATCTGCAATCGGTGGGGCAGTTGCGGCGCGCTTAGGCGGAAAACTTCATGTTCGATATCGGGTGGAGTGAACTGGTCGTCATCGCGGTCGTCGCGCTGATCGCCATCGGCCCGAAAGAACTGCCGGGCGTGCTGCGCATGGTCGGGCAATGGATGGGCAAGGCCCGCAAGATGGCCGCCGAATTCCAGGGCCAATTCCAGGAAGCCATGCGCGAGGCCGAAATGGCCGACCTCAAGAAGAGCTTTGACGAGGTCAGGGAAGCCGCCACCGGGCTGAGCAAGGGCGGCATCATGAGCTCGCTGACGAGAGATGTCACCGAAGCCTTGCAGATCGACAAGCCGGTGGATGCGCAGGTCGCCTCCGCAGTCGATGCGCCTGTGACGTCGTCAAGCGACGCATCGGCGACTCCCACAACTCCGACCGCACCGACGCCGGAAACCTTCGTCGAGGCTGAGGCCCACGCGGCCACGAGCGAGCCGCTGGCGATCACGCAAAAGGTGCCACCGGTGCCGGATGCTGGGACCCCGGCGCAGCCCGAGCCGGCTGAGGCCGATGTGCTCAAGGACGCGAGAGCGTCATGAGTGCCGAAGAAATCGAGGCCAGCAAGGCCCCCTTGATGGATCATCTGATCGAGCTGCGCGGGCGGCTGATCAAGGCACTGCTCGGCTTTGGCGTCGCCTTCATCTTCTGCTTCTTCTTCGCCAAGCAGATCTACAACATTCTGGTCTGGCCCTATGTCTGGGTGGCCGGCGCGGCGAACTCGAAGTTCATCTACACCGCGCTGCTGGAATATTTCATCACCCAGCTCAAACTGGCGCTGTTCGGGGCCGGCTTCATCTCGTTTCCGATCGTCGCGACCCAAATCTACAAATTCGTCGCGCCCGGCCTCTACAAGCATGAGCGTAACGCCTTCCTGCCGTATCTGATCGCGACCCCGGTGTTCTTCGTGCTCGGCGCGATGCTGGTCTATTTCGTCGTGTTCCCGATGATCACCCGATTTTCGCTCGGCATGCAGCAGGCGGGCGGCGCGGAGACCGCGCAGATCGAGCTGTTGCCCAAGGTCGGCGAGTATCTTTCGCTGATGATGTCGCTGATCTTCGCCTTCGGCATCGCGTTCCAGCTTCCGGTGATCCTCACGCTGCTCGGCCGGATCGGTATCGTCACCTCGAAGATGCTGAAGGACAAGCGGCGCTATTTCGTCGTGGTCGCCTTCATCATCGCGGCCGTGCTGACCCCGCCCGACGTGCTGAGCCAGGCCTCGCTGGCGATCCCGCTCCTCCTGCTCTACGAAGGCTCGATCATTGCCGTCCGCATGGTGGAGAAGAAGGCCGCCGCCGCGGCTGCTTCGTCCGGGGCACCCAATCCGGCCGAGTAGGGCCGTTTCGCCGCGTATTCAGTGTCATACCCCGCGAAAGCGGGGTATCCAGTACGCCGCCGCCTCTCAAATTGTCACGGACGTCTCTGGAATACTGGATCACCCGCTTTCGCGGGTGATGACGGCCGTGGTAGTGGGACGTTGACCAACTACGCATCGGTAGCTGGTCCGCCTAGCCCGCCAGGACTGACCCATGCACGACATCAAAGCGATCCGCGACAATCCGACAGCCTTCGACACCGGCCTGAAGCGCCGCGGACTTGGCGCGCTGTCGTCGTCGCTGCTCGCGATCGACGAGCGGCGCCGTGCCGCGATCCTGGCATCGGAGCAGGCCCAGGCGCGGCGCAATGCGGCCTCGAAGGAGATCGGCGACGCCAAGAAGGCGAAGGACGAGGTGCGTGCCGCCAAGCTGATGGCCGAAGTCGCGGAGCTCAAGACCACGATGCCGCAGCTCGAAGCGACCGCGAAGGCGGCCGACGAGGAGCTGACCAAAGAGCTGTCCTCGATCCCCAATCTGCCGCTCGATGAGGTGCCCGACGGCGTCGACGAGCACGGCAATGTGCAGCACCACGTCTACGGCGCAAAGCGCGACTATGGCTTTGCGCCGAAGCTGCATGACGATCTCGGCACCGCGCTCGGCGACATGGATTTCGAGAGCGCGGCGAAGTTATCTGGCTCCCGTTTCGTGGTGCTCAAGCGGGGATTAGCGCGGCTGGAACGAGCGATCGGTCAGTTCATGCTCGATGTTCACACCAACGAACACGGCTACGCGGAAGTAAGTCCGCCGCTCCTCGTGCGTGATGAGGTGATGTTTGGCACAGGACAGCTGCCCAAATTTGAAGAAGATCAGTTTCAAACCGCGCGGGGTATGGCCAAGGCCCTAAACTTGATCAAAGCTCAAATCGATCAGGTCGGCGAAGCGCTAAAAGCGGGAGGGGCGGAAAGAAATAAATTACTTGATGCAATTTCGGAATTGTCAGTCGAAGAGTTTTTCGGAACGGAGCGTACCCAAAATCTGTGGCTCATTCCTACTGCCGAAGTCTCGCTGACCAACCTCGTGCGCGAATCCATCCTCGACGAAAAGGAGCTGCCGATGCGGCTCACCGCGCTGACGCCGTGCTTCCGCGCGGAGGCGGGCGCGGCGGGGCGCGACACCCGTGGCATGATCCGCCAGCACCAGTTCACCAAGGTCGAGCTGGTGTCGATCACGACGCCGGAGAGTAGCAAGGACGAGCTCGAGCGCATGCTGTCCTGCGCCGAGCAGGTTCTGCAAAAGCTCGACCTGCATTATCGCGTGATGACGCTGTGCGCCGGCGACATGGGCTTCTCCGCGCAGAAGACCTACGACATCGAGGTCTGGATGCCGGGGCAGGGCGATGGCGGCGCCTATCGCGAGATCTCGAGCTGCTCGGTGTGCGGCGATTTCCAGGCCCGCCGCATGGATGCGCGCTCGCGCGGTCCCGACGGCAAGCCGCGCTTCGTGCACACGCTGAACGGCTCCGGCACCGCGGTCGGGCGTGCGCTGATCGCTGTCATGGAGACCTACCAGCAGCAGGACGGGTCGATCGCGGTGCCCGATGTGCTGCAGCCCTATATGGGCGGGCTCAAGGTCATCGAGCACGGCATGTAAGGACGAGGCCAGTGCGATGCCGCTTCATCGGGACATCCACTGGCTTGGTCGACAATGGGCCGTCACGGGCCACGGTCTGCAACTGATCAATCAGAAGCAGATGGGCTATTACGACATCGAGGTTGCGCGCCTGTGGGAGCCGGGCGTGATCGAGGCGATGCAGTCGAAGGCCTGGATCAACCGGGAGGATTTTGACAAGGCCGTCGAGGTCGCGCGTATCAGGTTTTCCCAGGCCCCGCCGGCCGGCGCACCGCAGGTCACGCGCACTGCATCGCCGTCGCCAGCCGGGCCGCCCGCGACACGCGCTCCAGTCGAGCCGCCCGCGGGGCCGGCGATCGAGGAGCTGCTGGCGCGGCTGAAGTCGCGATCATCAGCGCTCATGCCGCCCGCCAAGCCGGTTGAGACGCCCCCGGTTGCGCCGCCCAGGGCGGAGCGCCTCGCCCCCGAGTCCGCGACGCCTTCACCGCCGGAGCCTGAATCGCCCGAGGCTGTGCCAGCCGCGCCCGCGGCATCAAAGCCGTCGCCGCCGCCCGTGACGCCGGTAAGCCTGTCCGCTACTCCGGCGCGATCCGGCCGGCCGAAGCCGACTTGGGCGGCGTTCGCTCGCAAGGTTGCCGTAAACGGCAGGCTGGTCGGGGCCTGGCGCGTCAGGCTGACGCGCTGGCACAGGGATCTGCCGGGTTTGCCTCCACGCCCCTAGGGGGTTAAGACGGCGCGAGCGCAAGAAGAGCGCAAGCAAAGCATAAGAAACCCGCGTCGAATCAGAACAAAAGGCATTTGCGGATGCGAATTCTCTGCACCAATGACGACGGCATCCACGCGCCCGGATTGCAGGTGGTCGAACAGATCGCGCGTGCGCTGTCCGACGACGTCTGGATCGTGGCGCCCGAACTCGACCAGTCCGGCGTCTCGCACTCGCTGTCGCTCAACGATCCGCTGCGTCTGCGCGAAGTCAGCCCGCGCCATTTCGCGGTGCGCGGCACGCCGACCGATTGCGTGATCATGGGCGCGCGGCACATCCTGGGCGACAAGCTGCCCGACCTCGTGCTGAGCGGCGTCAACAAGGGCCGCAACGTCGCCGAGGACGTGGTCTATTCCGGCACCATCGCCGGCGCGCTCGAAGGCACCATTCTGGGCTTTCCGTCATTTGCATTATCGCAGGAGTTTTCGATCGAGACGCGCAACGCGCCGCTGTGGGAGACGGCACTGAAATTCGGACCGGACATTTTGCGCAAGGTGCTCGATGCCGGAATCCCGAAGAACACGGTCGTCAACGTCAATTTCCCGTCCTGCATGCCCGACGACGTCAAGGGCATCCGCGTCACCCGGCAAGGCAAGCGCAATCAGGGCTTTCTGAGGATCGACCGCCGTCATGACGGCCGCGGCAATCCGTATTTCTGGATCGGTTTCGAGCGCGCCGCGATGATGGATACGCCGGCCGAGGGCACCGATCTTGCGGCGCTGGCCGCGCGCTACGTCTCGGTGACGCCGCTGCGGCTCGACCGCACCGACGAGGCGTTTTCGGACGCGCTGACCGCGACGCTGAAGTAGCGGCTAAACCGGCGCGCTCTTCATCGCGCTGGCGATCACCTGCGCCAGCGTTTCGAGCTGGAAGGGCTTTTGCAGCGCCGGACGATCGCGATATTCCGGGGGCAGGCCTGAGGAGCCATAGCCGGTCGCGAAAATGAAGGGCCGGTTGCGGGCGTTGATCAACTCGGCAACCGGGGTGATGACCTTGCCGTTGACGTTGACGTCGAGGATCGCAAGGTCGAAATCGGTGGATTGCGCGAGCTTGACCGCTTCGCCGATCTCGCCGGCCTCGGCCGCAACGCTGTGGCCGAGCTCTTCCAGCATGTCGGCGACCATCATCCGGATCATGACCTCGTCCTCCACGAGGAATACAGAACAGCCCGCCGGCCGTATCGCAGTCATGATGGAATCCTTGCCCGTCGCAGAACCAAGCTCGCAAATAACATTCAACGGCGCAATGCAAACGTTGGAGAATAGCCGCATATCCACGCGTGCAGATCGCTGATCGCAACATCGCTCTGCCGGTCTTGCCGCGCGAGATTTCGCGCGATGGCAGCTCGCGGCGAGCCGGGCCGGTGAGGTCTCGGAGGTCGTATCATGTGCAGGGCGTTGATCGCGGTGCGCCGAGGATCATATGGGAGGAGACGGCGGCGATACCAATGCGGCGCGGGACACCGGGTTCCCGATCGGGAACAGAGACGAGGGGAAATTTTTCCTTAACGCGACATTTCGAATTCTGGTGGCATCACTGTGCATGAGGAAGGTGCATATGCTGCCGGGAAAGCGCTGATGAACATGGCCGTGAATTCAGATCCGCCCGAGAAGATGATGTTTCAGCTGACCCTGCGGCGGCGCGGGATCAGCGACCAGGCGGTGCTGCGGACCATGGAAGAGGTGCCGCGCGAGGTCTTCGTCGAGCCACGCGACCGCGCCGATGCCTATCGTGACTGCGCGCTGGCGATCGCCTGCGGGCAGACCATCAGCCAGCCCTTCGTGGTCGCCTACATGACCGAGCAGTTGCAGCTCCGGAAAGAGCACCGCGTGCTGGAGATCGGCACCGGCTCGGGCTATCAGGCCGCGATCCTGTCCCGCCTGAGCAAGCACGTGCTGACCATCGAGCGCTATCGCACGCTCGCCGACGGCGCGCGCAAGCGGCTCGAAAAGCTCGGCTATTTCAACATCGAGGTTCTGCTCGGGGACGGCTTCGACGTGCCGGCCGGCGCGGGTGATTTCGACCGCATCATCGTGACCGCGGCGATGGAGCAGATCCCCGATGCGCTCACCCAGCGGCTGGAGCCCGGTGGCATCCTGATCGCTCCGGTCGGACCGCATCAGGGCGTGCAGACGCTCACGCGCGTGCTCCGGACCGAGAGCGGATTCGACCGCAAGGAACTCGTCGATGTGCGCTTCGTGCCGGCGCTGCCGGGGATCGCGCGCGAACTCTAGGCCTTGCACCGGCGCGTTGAAAACGCCGGCAGAAATCATGGATTGCCGCCTGCGGCCAACGTCTTATTCGCAGGGTTAAGCCGTTATTTACTCGACGCGTGTTTACTCAAAACAGTTGTTTGTTGCGTACGAGTGAGTAACCATGTCAGCTGTTGTCGAGTTGCTTCGCTCGCGTCGCGTGCCGCAGGTCGCGGCGCTGGCGCTGATATCAGTGGCTTTTGCTGGCTGCAGCGCCGACATGTCGTCGCGCTTCTCGCAAAACTCCTACTCGCAGAATCCATTCGCGTTTGATCCGCAGCCGACCGGTGCGGTGCAGCAACAGCCGCCGCGCGAGCTGCCGCAATATGCGCGGCCGCAGCAGCAATATTCGCAGTACCCGCAATATCAGTCGCAGCCCTTGCCGCCGCCGGTGTCGGCGCCGCAGTCCTATCCGGTCGCGAGCGGTGGGGTGTCGGGAGGAGGGCGCGGGCTCTCGTCCTACGCGCCGCCGCCGGCGCGCCCGCAGATCGAGGCCACCGGCACCGTTCCGCACTCGGTCGCCGCGGCCCGCACCCACACCACGATCATCGTCGGCACCAGCGATACGCTGGAGGTCCTGTCGAGGCGCTACAACGTCTCGACCGCCGAGATCCTGCGCGCCAACGGCTACAAGGGGCCGCGCGCGCTGTCGCCCGGTCAGCAGCTGATCATTCCGCATCCGACCGCAACTGCCGCTGCACCCGTCCTGGCCGCACCGGTCGCCAAGCCGGTTGCCGTGGCGGTCGTTGCTCCTCCCGGTGTCCACTATGTCAATCGCGGCGACACGCTGCACAGCATCGCGCGTCAGCATCACATCTCGGCCGCCGAGCTTGCGCGCGCCAACAACCTCGATCTGTCGGCAAGGCTCAGCCCCGGCATGAAGCTCACGGTGCCCGGCGCGAAATCCGCCGCTGCCGTGCCCGCAGCGCCGGCCCCGCAAGTCGTTGCCCAAGCGCCGGCCCCCGCGCCGGTCGCATCCGCGCCTGTGCCGCGGGTGGTCGCGTTAGCGCAGCCGCAGCAGAGCGCGCGCCTGGTGCAACCGACCGCGACTATCGAGCAGCCGGTCGCCGCGGCGGAAACGCCGGCGCCGAAGGCGGCTGAAACCACCAGCGCGCTGCCGACCTTCCGCTGGCCGGTGCGCGGCAAGGTCATCACCGCCTATGGCGCCAAGACCAACGGCAAGGCCAATGACGGCATCAACGTCGCGGTGCCCGAAGGCACGCCGGTGAAAGCGGCCGAAGACGGCGTCGTCGCCTATTCCGGCAACGAGCTGAAGGGCTACGGCAACCTCGTGCTGGTTCGCCATCCCAACGGTTACGTCACTGCCTATGCCCATGCGAGCGAGCTGTTGGTGAAGCGCGGCGACACCATCAAGCGTGGGCAGGTGATCGCCAAGTCCGGTCAATCCGGCGAGGTCAGTTCGCCGCAGCTCCACTTCGAGATCCGCAAGGGCTCGTCGCCGCTCGATCCGCTGCAATTCCTCAACGGCGCCTGAGCCCGGCGGGATCGTATCATCATCGAAACTGTCGTCGCCCGGCTTGACCGGGCGATCCAGGTATTCCAGAGACTTGCGATCTAACCGAGAAGCCGCCGCGTACTGGATCCTCCGCTTTCGCGGAGGATGACATCGGTGTGCGTGACGAAGCGCGCTATTTCCCGCTCAGCTTCACGCCGAGCCGCCCGGCCAGTTCCTGGGTGAATTGCCAGGCGACGCGCCCCGAACGTGAGCCGCGGGTGGTCGACCATTCCAGCGCCTCGCGCTCCAATTCCCCGGCGTCGATCCTGATGCCGAAATGGTCGCAATAGCCCTTCACCATTGCGAGGTATTCGTCCTGGCTGCAGCGGTTGAAGCCGAGCCAGAGGCCGAACCGGTCCGACAGCGAGACCTTCTCCTCGACCGCTTCGCCCGGATTGATCGCGGTCGAGCGTTCGTTCTCGATCATCTCGCGCGCCAGGAGATGCCGCCGGTTCGACGTCGCGTAGAGGATGACATTGTCGGGGCGCCCCTCGATGCCGCCTTCCAGCACCGCCTTCAGCGACTTGTACGAAGCGTCGTTGCCGTCGAACGACAGGTCGTCGCAGAACACGATGAAGCGGAACGAGGAAGAGCGCAAAAGCTCCATCAGGCCGGGCAGGCTCTCGATGTCCTCGCGGTGGATCTCGATCAGCTTCAGCCGGTCAGCCGACTTGCGGTCGGCATTGAGGCTGGCATGCGCCGCCTTCACCAGCGAGGATTTGCCCATGCCGCGCGCGCCCCACAGCAACGCGTTGTTGGCCGGCAGCCCGTTGGCGAAGCGCTCGGTGTTCTCCATCAGGATGTCGCGCATCCGGTCGACGCCCTTGAGCAGGCCAATCTCGACGCGGCTGACCCGCGGCACCGGCGACAGCCGTCCGTCGGGATGCCAGACGAAGGCGTCGGCAGCATCAAACGACTCGGCCGGATCGAACTCCGCGGAGGAGGCGTCCGCAAGCAGGAAGGCAATGGCCTCCAGGGCGCTCGCGATCCGCTCGGCGGTCGCGCCGTCGCGCACCGCCTCCGGGCGTTTTGCCGCGGCCTTTGCTGAGCTCCTGGCCAGGGTTTTGGGGGCGGTTTTGCTGGTGGTTTTGCTGGTGGTTTTGCGGGTGGTTTTCTTGGCTTTTTTCGGCATTTATCCAGTTCCTGACGGCGCAGCCTTAACGGGCTGGCGGTCCTCCCGCAAGCGGCCTAAATGAGGGGGCTGTTAACGTTGCAATTGGGACCGCGGCCGCTATAGTCCGCGCGAATTTGTCCGGACCGCCATACCGCCCGTGGGACCACCTGGGTGTTGCCGGTTCTTCCCCGTCTTACCGAGGATTTGTCCGAATGCTGATTACTCCTGCGTTTGCCCAGGCTGCCGGGGCCGGTGGCGATGCCAACAGTATGCTGATGTCGCTGCTGCCGTTCGCGCTGATCTTCGTCATCATGTACTTCCTGATTCTGCGTCCGCAGCAGAAGAAGGTGCGCGATCACTCCGACCTCGTGAAGAACATCCGCCGCGGCGACACGGTCGTGACCACGGGCGGCCTGGTCGGCAAGGTCACCAAGGTGGTCGACGACGACCAGATCGAGTTCGAGATTTCCGACGGCGTCCGTGTCCGCCAGATGCGGCAGATGATCTCGGGCGTGCGCGCCAAGGGTGAGCCGGCGAAGGGCGATGCCAAGGACGAGGCGTCCGCGAGCTGATCGCCGCCTTTTTTGGAATCTGACAGGTCAAGTCGATGTTGTATTTCACACGGTGGAAGGCGCTGGCGATCATCCTGACGGCGCTGGTGGTCTGCCTGTGCGCCGTTCCGAACTTCTTCCCGGAAGCCCAGGTCAAGACCTGGCCGGCCTGGGCACAGCGGCGCCTCGTGCTCGGTCTCGACCTGCAGGGCGGCTCCTATCTGCTGCTCGAGGTCGATTCCAACTATGTGAAGAAGGAGAAGCTCGACCAGGTCCGCGACGACGTGCGGCGGGTGCTGCGCGAAGCCAAGATCGGCTACACCGGCCTCAACGTGCGCGGCGATGCGGTCGAGGTGCGCATCTCCAAGGACACCGAGCAGGCGACCGCGCAGTCGAAGCTGCGCGAGCTGTCGCAGCCGCTCACCGGCCTGCTCGGCTCGAACGGCCAGCGCAGCCTCGAGGTTGCCGACGCCGGCGGCGGCCTGATCCGCCTGACCGTGCCGCAAGCCGCGATCAACGAGCGCATCCGCCAGACCATCGAGCAGTCGATTCAGATCGTCGAGCGCCGCGTCAACGAGCTCGGCACGGTCGAGCCGGTGATCCAGCGGCAGGGCACCGACCGCATCCTTGTGCAGGTGCCCGGTCTGCAGGACCCGACGCGCCTGAAGCAGCTGCTCGGCAAGACGGCGAAGATGGAATTCCGGATGGTCGACCCGTCGGTATCGGCGGAACAGGCCTTGCAGAGCGGGGCGCCGCCGGACTCAGAGGTCCTCCAGAGCGCGTCACCACCGACCGTTTCCTATGTCGTCAAGAAGCAGGTTCTGGTCTCCGGAGCCGAGCTTTCCGACGCGCAGCCCGGCTTCGACCAGCGCACCGGCGAGGCCATTGTAAGCTTCAAATTCAACACGACAGGCGCGCGCAAATTCGCGCAGGCGACCAGCGAGAACGTCGGCGTGCCCTTTGCCATCGTGCTCGACAACAAGGTGATCTCCGCACCTGTCATCCGCGAGCCCATCACCGGCGGACAGGGGCAGATCTCCGGCAGCTTCACCGTGCAGTCGGCCAATGATCTGGCGATCCTGATGCGGGCCGGCGCGCTGCCGGCGCCGCTCACCGTGATCGAGGAGCGCACGGTCGGTCCGGGCCTCGGCCAGGACTCGATCGAGAAGGGCGAGCTCGCGGCCTATGTCGGCTCGATCCTGGTCATCGTGTTCATGCTGCTGACCTACCGCCTGTTCGGCGTGTTCGCCAACATCGCGGTCGCCGTCAACGTCGCGATGATTTTCGGCCTGCTGTCGCTGCTCAACGCGACGCTGACGCTGCCAGGCATCGCCGGCATCGTGCTCACCGTCGGCATCGCGGTCGACTCCAACGTGCTGATCTACGAGCGCATCCGCGAGGAGCTGCGCGGCGGGCGCAACGCCATCTCGGCGATCGACGCCGGATTCAAGCGCGCGCTGGCGACCATCCTCGACTCCAACATCACCACCTTCATCGCCGCCGCCGTGCTGTTCTATATCGGCACCGGACCGGTGCGCGGCTTTGCCGTGACGCTCGGCATCGGCATCATCACCACGGTTTTCACCGCCTTCACCATGACGCGCCTGATCGTCGCCGGCTGGGTGTGGTGGAAGCGGCCGCAAACCGTGCCGATCTGAGAGGCCTGTTGTGACCCACTTCGTTCTCATTGGCCTTGGCATCCTGATCGCCGTCCTCACCGTCGTCTCGGTGTTCGGCCTGCTGCCGTCATTGCGCATCGTGCCTGACGATACGCATTTCGACTTCACGCGCTTCCGCCGCATCAGCTTCCCGATCTCGGCGCTGCTCTCGATTCTCGCGATCACGCTGTTCTTCACCCACGGCCTGAACTTCGGCATCGACTTCAAGGGCGGCACGCTGTTCGAGGTGAAGGCGCGGTCCGGCACGGCCGATATCGCCGGGATGCGAACGACGTTGAACGGCCTTGGTCTTGGCGACGTGCAGTTGCAGCAGTTCGGCGATCCGACCGAAGTCCTGATCCGTGTTGCCGAACGACCCGGCGGCGACAAGGCGCAGCAGGATACCGTGACGAAGGTCCGAGCGGCGCTCGGCGACTCCGTCGACTATCGTCGCACCGAAGTTGTGGGGCCGCGCGTCTCCGGCGAATTGCTCGCTTACGGCATGATCGGCCTGATGCTCGCGATCGTCAGTATCCTGATCTATCTCTGGTTCCGCTTCGAATGGCAGTTCGCGCTCGGCGCCATGATCGCCAACGTCCACGACATCGTGCTGACGATCGGCTTCATGTCGATCAGCCAGGTCGATTTCGACCTCACCAGCATCGCGGCGCTTCTGACGATTCTCGGCTATTCGCTCAACGACACCGTGGTCATCTACGACCGTATCCGCGAAATGCTGCGGCGCTACAAGAAGATGCCGATGCCGCAGCTGCTCAACGAATCGATCAATTCGACGCTGTCGCGCTCGATCGTCACCCACGTCACGGTGACGCTGGCGTTGCTGGCGCTGCTGTTGTTCGGCGGCCAGGCGATCCACAGCTTCACGGCGGTGATGATGTTCGGCGTCGTGCTGGTCGGCACCTATACCTCGATCTTCATCGCAGCGCCGATCCTGATCTATCTCGGCGTTCACACCACGCGGGGCGAGGCGCAGGAGACGCCGGCCAAGAGTCCGGACAAGGCCAAGAACCCGGCCAAGGACACGACCAAGAAGCCGGACGCGGCAGTCAAGAAGTAGCCGATGATGCCAAATCCCTCGGACGCTCCCCATCTTCCGAGGTCGGCGCCGATCGAAGCCTACGGCAAGGGAGGCTTCGCATTCGCCGATATGTCGCATCGCGGCTCGCTGCTGTGCCTGCCGGACGGGATCTGGGCCTGGCAGGTCGCGCGGCCGCAGGACATCGACCAGTATTCGCTCGAACGGGTGTTTGCGTCGGCGAACGCGATCGACACCCTGATCGTCGGCACCGGCACTGAGGTATGGCTGCCGCCGAAGGCCCTGCGCGAGGCCTTGCGGGCGGTGCGGGTCGTGCTGGATCCGATGCAGACCGGCCCTGCGATCCGCACCTACAACATCATGCTGGGCGAGCGGCGGCGCGTGGCGGCGGCCCTGATCGCGGTGCCATGAGCGTGGTGTCATGAGCGTGGTGTCATGAGCACGACGGAGGCGCCCAGGGATGGCGCCGCATTCTGCGCCGATCTGGTGCGGACACACGATTTCGTACGCTATGCATCGACCTTGTTCATGCCGGGCCCGGAACGCCGCGCCTTGCTGTCGATCTACGCCTTCAACGTCGAGATATCGCGCGTGCACGAGCAGGTTAGCCAGCCGCTGCCCGGCAAGATGCGCCTGCAATGGTGGACCGATATGCTGGCCGGCACTGGACACGGCGGCATCGAAGGCAATCCGGTCGTCTCGGAGCTGCTGCAGACGATCCGCAGTCACCGTCTGCCGGTCGAGCCGCTGGCGCGCCTGATCGAGGAACATCAGTTCGATCTCTACAATGATCCGATGTCGTCGATGGCCGCGCTGGAGGGCTATCTGGACGCCACGGCATCGGCGTTGTTCTCGCTCGCCGCGCGCGTGCTGGCGCGGCCGTCGGAGGAGATCGACCATCTGGCGCGTCACGCCGGCCTTGCACAGGGCATGGCCCAGGCGATCGCGACGCTGGGGCGCGATGCCGCGCGACAGCAGCTGTTCCTGCCGCTTCAGCTGCTCCAGCAGCATGGCAGCAGCAAGGAGGAGGTCTTCGCCGGCAAGCCGACACTGGGGATCCGCGCGGCGCTCGATCAACTCGCAGCCGAAGCCCAGGAGCATCTCAAGACGGCATTCCGGCTGCTTGCGGATGTGCCGCCGGAGGTGAGGCCGATCTTCCTTCCGCTTGCACATGTGCGGCGCGAATTGAACCGGGTGGCGAGGACGGAGATCGATCCGTTCGTGCCGAAAGCGACGTCGCGTCTGCGCATTCTGTGGACATTCTGGCGCGCTGCGCGCGGCAGGGATTTCAGCGGCTAAATTAGAGCATGATCCGGAAGAGCGTGAAGCGGTTTTCCGAAAAGATCATGCTCAAACAAGATGCTTGAGCGCGATGACGTTTCAACCTGATCTCATCGCGCCCAGAGTTTATGTCGGTTGCTTCGGGATGTGCTTGGTAAAAATCCGGATCGTCACGCCCTTGACCATCGAGCCATTGTCGTAGAGGTCGGAGGCGATCTGCTCGATGGCATCGCGCAGAGCGACGAACTGGCCCTGGCGCGCGATGCTCGGGGTTCCCCGCGTGCCGGCCAGCTCGTCCATCGCGGCGTCGCTGATCTGGCATTCAACGGTTTGATCGCCGTTCAGCATGGTGAATCCGAACGCCATCCGTTCGGAATCATATCCTCCGATACGGCCACGAGAAAGTGGCATCCAACCTGTCCCTTGAGCGCGTCCCGTTGCAACAGTGGGGATTCGGGACGCGTTTGTCGAGGGTCGTGAGGCGTTCGACTTAGCGCGCGAGCTTGTCCATCTCGGCGACTTCGAAATTGAAGCGGTCGCGCAGATTCTTGCGCTGCTCGAGGATATCCTTGAGGAATTCGCGATCGGCGTCGCTGCGCATCATCGGCTCGATCAGGTCGATCTGGTTCATCGCCACGAGCTGCAGGATCTCGGTGCGCGGTTTGCCCGCGGCGTCGCGCGGCAGGGCATGGACCACCTGGATGTGCTCGGGCGGCTTGACGCCCTTGGCCGCAGCGAGCTCGTTGCGCAGCGTCTTCTCCAGCGCAGCCTGGTCGGCTTCCACAAACGCATAGAGACCGACGCCGACACGGCGGTCGGCGAAGGCGACGATCGCAGTGTCGCGCACATCGGGATTGCGACGGATCAGGTCGACCAGCACGGGCGCATCATTGACCAGCCGCCGGCCGCCGCCTTCGCGGTCGGTGAAATTGAACAGCCCGCGCGTGATCGCCTGATAGACCTTTTTGCCGGTCTTGAGCCAGATGCTGGCGAATGCCGACTTCTTGGCGAGCACCTTGCGTTCCATCGGCGTCAGCGCTTCCGGTGCGTAGCTGCGCTTGTGCTTCAACAGATGGCGGAGATCCTCATAGGCAGCGATGCGGAACAGAAGGTTGCGGCGCCTGAAGCAGGCCGCGAGCTGGAAGTCGGTGAGGTAAGCGCGGCCGTCGCGCCCGACCAGCCAGTTCTGCTCCTTGGCGAGATCGTTGTGACAGATGCCGGCGCGATGCAGCTTGCGGAGCGCGAGCTTTGCCGACTGGAAGTAGGCGACGTCGCCATGCGGCTTGGCCAGATGCAGCGCCACGCCGTCGATGAAGCCGCGCACCAAAGCGCGCTTGCCGGCCCACAGCAGCTTGGGGCCGATATCGAGATCGCGCGCCAGCGTCAACGCACGCCGCTCGCGCGCGAACAGGTGCAGCGCCAATCCGAATGACCAGAACGGCACCTGATCGAGCCGGCGCAGCACGCCCTCGACCTCGCCGTCATCGGCGCGGAAGCGGCCGCGTTCGACGGTAGAGAACACGTCGCGCTTGAGCAGGACGCCCTGGCTCCATCGCGCCGACAGCGTCGCCGCATCGTCTTTCGGCAAGCTCATGATTCCTAAGCCGCAGCCGCAACGCGCAGGTGATCTGCGATCCAGTGGTCGAGATCGGCGAGCGCTCGCGCGCTGATCGCCTGCCTCTTGGCGACCGTCTTCTCGCTGCCGCGCAGCCGCGAGCCATCGGGCTTCTTCGTCGGCGGATTGGCGAGCGGCGGAAACAGGCCGAAATTGATGTTCATCGGCTGGAACGAGCGCGGCCCGACGTCGATGGTTTCGAGATGGCCGCCGGTGATGTGGCCGAGCAGCGCGCCGAGCGCCGTCGTGGCTGGCGGTGTCGTCAGCGACTGGCCGCGTGCATCGGCGGCGGCACAAAGGCCCGCGATCAGCCCGACGCTTGCGGATTCGACGTAACCCTCGCAGCCGGTCATCTGGCCTGCGAAGCGCAGCCGCGGCGCGGCGCGCAGCCGCAATTGGGCGTCGAGCAGCTTTGGCGAGTTCAGGAAGGTGTTGCGATGCAGGCCGCCGAGGCGGGCGAATTCGGCCTTCTCGAGGCCCGGGATGGTGCGGAACACGCGCTGCTGGGCGCCATGCTTCAGCTTGGTCTGAAAGCCGACGATGTTGTAGAGCGTGCCGAGCTTGTTGTCCTGGCGCAGCTGCACGATCGCGTAGGGCTTTACCGTCGGATCGTGCGGATTGGTCAATCCAACCGGCTTCATCGGCCCGTGCCGCAGCGTCTCGTGACCGCGCTCGGCCATCACCTCGACCGGCAGGCAGCCGTCGAAATAGGGCGTGTTGGTCTCCCAATCCTTGAAGTCGACCTTCTCGCCATCGAGCAGCGCGGCAACGAAGCCGTCATACTGCTCCTTGGTCATCGGGCAATTGATGTAGTCGGCGCCGGTGCCGCCGGGACCGACCTTGTCGTAGCGCGACTGGAACCAGGCCACCGACATGTCGATGGAGTCCTTGTGGACGATCGGCGCGATCGCATCAAAGAAGGCCAGCGCGCTTTCGTCCGTCAGTCGCCGGATCGCATCCGCCAGCGGCGCCGAGGTGAGGGGGCCGGTCGCGACGATCACATTGCTCCAGTCCGCCGGCGGCAGGCCTGCGACTTCCTCGCGGCTGACCTCAATCAGCGGATGGTCGTTCAGCGCCCTGGTGACGGCTATGGAGAAGCCATCGCGGTCAACCGCCAGCGCACCGCCGGCGGGCACTTGATTGGCATCGGCCGCACGCATGATCAGCGAGCCGAGCCGCCGCATTTCGGCGTGCAGCAACCCGACCGCGTTGTTGGCGGCATCGTCGGAGCGGAAGGAATTCGAGCAGACCAGTTCGGCGCAGCCTTCGGTCCGGTGCGCTTCGGTCATCCGGTGCGGGCGCATTTCGTGCAAAATAACAGGCACGCCGGAATTGGCGACCTGCCAGGCGGCTTCCGAGCCGGCGAGCCCCGCGCCCACGATGTGCACGGGTTGGGAAGAGGAGTGATGCGGTGTCATGGCGCAGCGTTAGCGCGTTTTGATCCCGCATGCATCTGAAACTGAACCAAAAACGATAACGCCCGCTGAAGCAGCGGGCGTTATCCGTTCATCAGATGGCCGATGAGCGATCAGCCGTTAAAGGTGCCGGCCGCAACGCGCGGAATGTCCGAGCGATCAAGGCCGATATCGGCCAGTTCGCGATCGCTGAGCTGGGACAGTTCGCTGACATTGCGCTGGTAATCCCGGAAGGCCTGGATCATGCGGATGAGCGAGAGCAGCATTGGTAGTCTCCTAGTAGTTCCGATTCAGCCCTTCAACGGCCTCATCGTTGAAGTGAATATAGACGGTATTTTGCAGTGCAGAAGTTCCGATGTTGCGATGCAGCTAATCCCAAAACGCATAACGGTGGTAAGATCTGATTAACCGATTGGCGCATCCGCGGGGCAGCACAACGTCAGAGTTCCAGCATGTCGCCCGACGGGGGAATAATTGAAATCTAATCAGAGAGTTGAAGGGAATTCTATTCCGAGGATCCACGTGCTGATGTGGTAGCCAGAAACCGAAAAATCAAGGGAAGTTGACCCGCTGCTCCCGCGATAGGCTGACGCATTCCTATGCACGATTCGCATGCAATTGGCTTCGTAGTTATGGATTTAAATTCATACTATCAACCAACCGGACAGTGCTGACCGACGCCGGCACAAGGAAGCGGCGCGGCGGATCCGCTCTTGGTCGACCGCTCCAAGGGATGGCCGCATCTCGCCGCTAGGGCGTGGCGGGTGGTCACCTCAGCGCTCCCGACGATTCACGTTTCACCGATTCGGGGCAGCGGGTGAGGTCAGAGGAATGCGGCGCTTCGGCGAGGCGGCCTATCGCTCTGGGTGCATTCATCGGTGCTGCAACTGCGAACGCCGCTTGTTCAAAATGCACCGCAGCATCTGCCGGCGACGCGGGATTTCTTACCAGCGCGTAATGAAAACGCGATGTAACGCAGACGGGAGTTGCGCGCCGCGCTCATCACATTCGTATCGCGCGAAGTTCATTCTGAACGTTGCGGGGAACAGCGAATAATCGTTCTGCAGATTCCGCAATCACGCTGGGGTCTGCCTAAGAACAAAAGATGGAAAATCCCATGATCAAAACATTGATCGGCGCAGCCGCCATGGTTGCCGTTGCTTACGCTGTTGCTCCCGCCCAGGCGGCCCATATGGGCGGCATGGGCTGCAGCGGTCCCAACATGACCAAGACCGAATCCGCAGTGGAAGCGATGGCGGACAACGAGGTCAAATTCGGGGCGGAGAAGGAAATCTCGATGGCCCAGGACGCGATGCTGAACGGCAAGATGGGTGCGTGCGACATGCACCTCAGCCGCGCTGCGCACGCCGCGATGGCGAAGTAAACTTTTGATCATGACGACAAGGGCCGGTCGCCTGGGGCGATCGGCCCTTTGATTTTCCGCAAGGCGCGGGTGGATTTGCCTAGGGGGCGTGAGCGAGCTGGGTGGCGAAATAGCCGACGGTCTTGGTGTAGACCTCGCTCTTGTTCCACTGCTGGAGCACCGCGAAATTCTCGCTGCCGGGCTCCCAGTCCTTGCCCTTCTTCCATCCGTAGCTCTTCAGGAAGTTCGCAGTCGAGGCCAGCACGTCGGGTACGTTGTGCAGCAGGTCGCGCTTGCCGTTGCCGTCGAAATCGACCGCGAACTTGATGTAGGACGACGGCATGAACTGGGTCTGGCCGATCTCGCCGGCCCAGGCGCCGCGCATCTCCTGCGGGGTCAGGTCGCCGCGCTCGATGATCCGTAGCGCATCCATCATCTCGCCCTTGAACATGTCGGAGCGGCGGCAATCATAGGCCAGCGTCGCCAGCGACCGCATGGTCGGAAACTTGCCGGTGTTGACGCCGAAATCGGTCTCCAAGCCCCAGATCGCGACCAGGATCTCGCCGGGCACGCCATAAGCCTCCTCGATCCGCGACAGCACCGAGCCGTATTGCTTCATCATGTTGGAGCCGCGGAGCAGGCGCGGCGGCACCATGCGGCCGGAGAACTGCTCGAAGGTCTGGCTGAACACCTGCTGCGAATGGTCGCGCGCCAGGATCGCCTTGTCCTGGATGACGCCGGCAAGGCCGGCCTGGATCGCGTTTTGCGAGATGCCCTTGGCGGCGGCTTCCTTCTTGAAATCATCGAGCCAGGCGTCAAACGCGCCCGTCCCGCAGGGGGCGGCCAGCGCGGATGCGGTCGACGCGAGCAGCCACGCGCCAACGACGAGCGTGCGATAGGTCAAACGAGAGGTCATATTGCCGTTCACTCCAGAGTCGACGACGCCATCGACATTGGTCGCGGAACACCGCGCGTATGTTGTCGGCAACAGCGGCCAAAACAAGGCTGATATCCGCGACATCGATTGCTACAGCGTTGCAAATGCCGCGCCATTCATAGCGACTCGACCGGATCGGACAACCCCCAACAGCGAACCGCCGGCCGAGGATCGGCCGGCGGTGGGTGGTACATTCCGCATCGCGTGCGAACCGGCTTTACCCGCGATCGCTACGCCGCCAGGGGAACAGGTTGGCGGGGAAATCGGCGGCGGGCTTGCGCTCGCGCGGTTCGGGAATGATCGGCCGTGCGTTGGGGTCCTTGACGATGACCTCGCGATAGAGATGCCAGGTGGCATGGCCGAGCAGCGGGATCACGACAGCGAGGCCGAGGAAGAACGGAATCGTTCCAAGCACCAGCAGCGCCGCGACGATGAGGCCCCAGGCGGCCATCGGCACCGGGTTCTGCGCGACCACGCGGATCGAGGTGGCCATCGCTTCGCCGGCGGTCGCATGGCGATCCAGCATCATGGGGAAAGCGACCACGCTGATGCACAGCGCCACCAGCGCGAACAGGAAGCCGACGCCGCAGCCGACCACGATCAGCCACCAGCCTTGCGAGGTGGTGAGGATGCGCTCGGCGAAATCCGGAATATTGGCGGCGTCCGCGTAGCCGAAGGCCGCGATGTAGATCGCCTGCGCCGTTGCGATCCAGGTCACGAACAACGCGAACAGCAGTGTGCCGACCCCGAGCATGGCGCCGAATGACGGTGAGCGAAACACCTCCAGGGCATCCCATGCGGTGGCTTCCCCGCCATCCTCGCGGCGGCGGCTCATCTCGTAGAGGCCGATTGCAGCGAACGGGCCGAGCAGGGCAAAGCCCGCGGCCAATGGAAACAGCAGGGGCAGCACGGAGTAGCCGTGCACCGTGCGCGCGAGCACGAGGCCGAGCACGGGATAGATCAGGCACAGGATGATGGCGTGGCTTGGCACCGCCTTGAAGTCTTCCCAGCCGAGGCGCAGCGCTTGATGCAGATCGGACAGGCCGATGGTGCGGATGATGGGCGCAGATACGGCGCCTTGTCCGCTCTGCGTCACCGACGTGACATTGCCTTGATATGGAGTGGCCATGGTCGTTATCTCCCTCTGGACGGCCGCATTTTGCGCCCGTCGCGCGGGCACGAACGTGCCGTCTCTCGAAGCGATCACAAGCAGGCCAGACGCGAAAGACAAAGCAGGGAACTGGCCATGTCGCGAACTGAGCAATCAGGCTACTCCCAAACCGGATCAAATGCACGCGCTCACGCTCAAGTGAATGTCGCATTGGCAAGCTATGGAGGGGGCGGTACAGTTAATGTGCGACCGCGGCCGGGTGCGCCAGCGCTGTCAGGCCTTCATACCATCTCAAGTCCAGTGGGAGCGAGCGATGAGCATTTTCGGAAAAATCATGAGCGCGATCTTCGGCGGCAGCGCGAGCGCCACGCCCGCCGGCGGGGCAGCCTCCAGCACGGCTCCTGCCGCCGGATCCTCGGCTCCCGCCGCCGGGTCGCCCTCCAGCAGCTCGTCGTCGCCTGCGGCTGCGCCTGTGCAGACGGTTGACGTCGCTCCCATCCTCGACGCTGCGGTCGCGGCGAAGAAGGAGAAGCTGGAGTGGCGGACCTCGATCGTCGACCTGATGAAGGCGCTCGACATCGATTCGAGCCTCTCGGCGCGCAAGGAGCTCGCCCATGAGCTCGGCTACACCGGCGACACCAACGATTCCGCCAGCATGAACATCTGGCTGCACAAGCAGGTGATGACCAAGCTCGCCGCCAACGGCGGCAAGCTGCCCGCGGATATCAAGCATTAATTGGATACAAGCAGACGTGACCAGGGCCCGCGCCAGCGCGGGCCCTTTTTTATGCGGCGGCGAGGATTTATAGGTCGGCAAACAACGAGGAGAACACCCATGACCGATCTCGACCGCCGCACCATGCTGACGACCGGTGCCCTGGCACTCGCCGGAGCCGCCGCGCAATCCGCCCCGGCCGCGGCCCAGACCGCACCCAAGGTGATGTTTCCGGTGCCGATGACGACGATCCCGATCGTCGGCGAGAGCGAGGTATTCCAGGTCCGCCGCATCTACTGCATCGGCCGCAACTATGCGGCGCATGCGATCGAGCGCGGCTCCGACCCGACCCGCGAGCCGCCGTTCTTCTTCCAGAAGCCGACCGATGCGATCCAGAACGTCGCCGTCGGCGCGGTCGCCGACCATCCCTATCCGTCGCTGACCAAGAACTACCATCACGAGGTCGAGCTGGTGGCGGCGCTGAAATCCGGCGGCACCAACATCCCGCCCGAGACGGCGCTCGAGCACGTCTACGGCTACGCGCTCGGCCTCGACATGACCCGGCGCGATCTGCAGAACGGCATGGCGGCCGAGAAGAAGCCCTGGGAGATCGGCAAGAGCTTTGACCATGCCGCGGTGCTCGGCCCGATCCATCCGGCCAGCAAGACCGGCCATTTCAAGGCAGGCGCGATCTCGCTTGCGGTCAATGGCACGGTGCGGCAGAGTTCTGATCTGAAGAACATGATCTGGAGCGTTGCCGAGCAGATCGCAAAGCTCTCAGAGGCGTTCGAGCTCAAGGCCGGCGACATCATCTATTCCGGCACGCCTGAGAACGTCGGCCCCGTCGTCAAGGGCGACGTGCTGCTCTGCAAGCTCGACGGCCTGCCTGACATGTCGATCCGGATCGTCTGACGGCGGGCAGGGCGTCACCCCGCAAGGTCGGCATATTCCGGATGCCTGTCGAGATAGTCGACCACGAAGCTGCAGCCGGCGACCACCTTGCGGCCGTCGGCCCGGATCAGCTCCAGCGCCCCCTTGACCAGCTCCGAGGCGATGCCACGGCCGCGCAGCGCACGCGGTGTCTCGGTATGGGTGATGATGACCGCCGTCGGCGTCAGCCGGTAATTGGCAAAGGCGATGCCGTCCTCGGTATCGAGCTCGAAGCGGTTTTGAGCCTTGTTGTCGCGGACGGCAGCCATCGCAAATTCCCGGTTGATTCAACTCGGCTGATCTAAGCGCGTGAACCCGCTTGTGCAAAGCCGCGACCAACCTGCAAATTGGCATTTGTGGATTGACGATATGCGCATTTTGCTCGGCCTGACTGCCGCATTGCTCGGCGCCGTTGTTTCGTGCTCGAACGTTTCCAAAGCCGCCGCCGGCGACGATCCGAGGTGGCGGGCCTGCATCGGCACGGCGACGACGCCGGCCGACCGCGTGGCGGCCTGCAACGCCGTGATCGAGGGCAAGACCGAGACCGGCCCGCGGCTTGCGGCGGCCTATTGCAACCGCGGTCATGGCCTGACCGAAAAGGGCGAGCTCGATGCTGCGCTCGCCGACCTCAACGAGGCGATCCGGCTCAACCCCACCTTCACCTGTGCCTACACCAATCGCGGCCGCGCCTACGCCTTCAAGCGTGACTTCGACCATGCGATCGCCGACTATGACGAGGCGATCCGGATCGATCCCACCTTCGCGCTGGCCTACAACAATCGCGGCGATGCCTGGCTCAACAAGGGCGATCTCGATCGCGCGCTGCCCGACTTCGACCTCGCGATCAAATACAATCCGAAGCTTGCCATCGCCTACGGCAATCGCGGCTACGTCTACTACCGCAGGCATGATGTGGCGCACGCGATCGCCGACTACACCATGCAGATCAAGCTCAAGCCCGACGTGCTCGCCTATATCGACCGCGGCAATGTCTATCGCGCCACCGAGCAGCTCGACCGCGCCGCTGCCGATTATGGCGAGGCGGTGAGGATCGCGCCGACCGACGCCCGCGGCTGGCGCAACCGCGGCTTGATCCGCCTGTTCCAGGGCGACAACAAGGCCGGCATCGCCGATTACGACAAGGCGCTGCAATACGACCCGTCCGATGCGGACTCCTGGAACAACCGCGGGCAGGCCCGGATGCGAATCGGCGACAAGCAGGGGGCGGCGGCCGACCTCCGCAAGGCCCTCGAGCTGCAGCCCGACCTGCGCATGGCGCAGGAGACGTTGGCGCGGCTCGGCGCGACGCGATGACGCGCGGCGCCCTGCGCCATCGCCGCACCGCACACACGGGGTCTTGCAGCCCGATACGGTTCGACTACGCTTGCAACAGGACATACGCTCCTGCTGCGGCCCGATGGTCGTTTGACATCGCGTGTGGTTGGCGGCCGCCGACGTATGCCTCTTGTTTGGAGGAGGTTCGTCATGTCGGACAATCGTATCTTTGGCACCCATCGCACCTGGGAGGACTGGGTCGGCATGCTGCTGGGTGTGCTGATCATGGTCTCGCCCTGGTTTCCGCTGCAGGTCAACGACACCATCGACGTCGAGCGTAGCCATCTGATCCTCAACAGCTTCGTGGTCGGCATGCTGGTCCTGGGCCTTGCCCAGCTCGAATATGTCGCGCTGCACCGCTGGGAGGAGGTGGCGAGCGTCCTGCTCGGCCTCTGGCTGGTCGCGTCGCCCTTCGTGCTCGGCTATGCCGCCGACCAGATGCTGCAGCTCTGGCACATTGTGCTCGGCGGGCTGGTCGCCCTCATGGGCGCGCTGGCGCTCTGGCAAGACTGGAACCTGAGCGAGCAGGAGCTGGCCAAGCATTCGCAATAGCCCGCCTCCCGCCACCGCAGGATCTGGATGCCGGCGCAGGGCCGCCTGGTGCGGCCCTTGCGGGAGGCTGCGGCTTGGCGATAAACCTCATCTCGCAATCCCCCTTGCGGCGCTTGAAGACGCCCGGTTCTGACCGAGGAAACAGCTGATGATCGTCCTGACCATGCCCGAATTGTTGCGCGTATCGGCGGGGCGGCGATGACCGGAGCGGAGATGGCGGCTGCGCCGCGCGGCGGTATCGCGCGGGTGTCGCGCCGGGTCATGAACCTGGCCTACATCCTGACCCAGAACGCCCGCCGGCATGCCGATCGTCCAGGCTTCATCTGGAACGAGAAGGTCTGGTCGTGGCGCCATATCGACCAGAATGTCTCGGCGCTGGCAGCGGCGCTCGCTGCGCGCGGCATCGTCAAGGGCGACCGCATCCTGGTGCATTCCAAGAACTGCGACGAGATGTTCTGGTCGATGTTCGCGGCGTTCCGGCTCGGCGCGGTCTGGGTGCCGACCAATTTTCGCCTGATGCCGGACGAGGTCGCCTGGCTCGCCGCTGCCTCCGGCGCCAAGGCGTTTCTCTGCCACGCCGACTTCCCCGAGCACGCCAAGGCCGCGGCAAATCCCGCACTCGAATTTACCTGGCGGATCGGCGAGGAGGGCACGTTCGGCGAGGCGACGGTTGGTGACGTGATCGCCAAACATTCCGGTGCCGTGGTCGAGAACACCGCCGTCGAGTATGACGATCCCTGCTGGTTCTTTTTCACCTCCGGCACCACCGGCCGCTCCAAGGCCGCGGTCCTCACCCATGGTCAGATGGCCTTCGTGGTGACAAACCATCTCGCCGACCTGACGCCGGCCACCACTGAAGAGGACGCCTCGCTGGTGGTGGCGCCGCTGTCGCATGGCGCCGGCGTGCATCAACTGGTGCAGTCGGCGCGCGGCGTCGCGACCATCCTGCTGCCGTCCGAAAAATTCGACATCGCCGAGGCGTTCCGGCTGATCGCCAAGCATCGCGTCAGCAACATGTTCACGGTGCCGACCATTTTGAAGATGATGGTCGAGCATCCCGCCGCCGACCAGCACGACCATTCCTCACTGCGCTACATCATCTATGCGGGAGCACCGATGTATCGCGAGGACCAGAAGGCGGCGCTGAGGAAGCTCGGCGGCGTGCTGGTGCAGTATTTCGGGCTCGGCGAAGTCACCGGCAACATCACCGTACTGCCGCCCGCTTTGCACGATCCCGAGGACGGCCCGCATGCGCGGATCGGCACCTGCGGCTTCGAGCGCACAGGCATGCAGGTTTCGATCCAGGGTGACGATGGCCGCGAGCTGAAGCCGTTCGAGACCGGCGAGATTTGCGTGATCGGCCCCGGCGTGTTCGCCGGCTATTACGACAACCCCGAGGCCAATGCGAAGGCGTTCCGCGACGGCTGGTTCCGCACCGGCGATCTCGGCCATATCGACGAGGAGGGCTTTGTCTACATCACCGGCCGTGCCTCCGACATGTACATCTCCGGCGGCTCCAACATCTATCCGCGCGAGATCGAGGAGAAGATCCTGACCCACCCGGCGGTGGGCGAGGTCGCAGTCCTCGGCGTGCCGGATCCGTTCTGGGGCGAGGTCGGCGTCGCCGTCTGCGTCGCGTGCGAGGGCGCCGACGCGGTCAGTGAAGCGGAGCTGGCGGCGTATCTCGCGCCGAAGGTGCCACGCTACAAAATGCCGAAGCGGTTCTTCTTCTGGGAGGCGCTGCCGAAGTCCGGCTACGGCAAGGTGCCGAAGCGGCTGATCCGCGACGAGCTCGCGGCGCGCGGGCTGCTCGAGATCATCGCCAAATCGAGCGCCGGCTAGCGCGATGCGCAGCATCGCCCAGCCCGGCGCTCCCATTCCGGAGCGCATCCAGTGGGTCGCGGCGCGCGGTCGCGCCTTTTCATTCACGCTCGAAGCCGGCATTCCCTTGCTCGAAGCCGTCCGCCGCGGCTTCGCGGCGGAGGGGTTCACCAGCGGCGTGCTGAACACGAAGGGCGGGGCGCTCGGACCGTTCGCCTATGTGATGCCGGCGCTGTCGAAGGACGGCGCCAATGCGGCGTTCTACAGCGACACGTTTCGGCCTGTTGGCGTGACCCGGCTCAAGCTCGCGGCGCTGACGCTTGGTCAGCGCGACGGCGGCCCGTTCTTTCACTGCCACGGCCTGTGGACCGAGGCCGATGGGCGGGTCAATGGCGGCCACATGCTGCCGGAGGAAACCATCGTTGCCGAGCCGTTCGAGGTTGATGCCTTCGGGATCGACGGCGCGACCTTCCTCGCCGAGGTCGACAGCGAGACCAGGTTCAAGCTGTTCGGGCCCGTCGCCAGTGCGCCGACGGGAGCGAAGACCACGCGACATGCTTTCGCGCTGCGGCTGCGGCCGAACCAGGACTTTGCCGGGGCGCTGGAGCGCTTTTGCCGCGAGCACGGCATTTTGCGCGCCCGCCTGCATGGCGGCGTTGGCTCGACCATCGGCGCCGTCTTCAGCGACGGCCATTGCGTGGTGCCGTTCGCCACCGAGCTTGCGATCACTGCGGGCCACGTCGCGCCCGACGCCAATCGCCGACTGCGCGCCAGCCTCGACGTTGCGCTGGTCGACTATCTCGGCGGCATCGCTGAGGGGCACCTGGTGCGCGGCGACAATCCGGTGCTGATGACCATGGAGCTGGTGCTGGAGGTCGAGGAGGAGGCGGAGCGGCCGTAGCGGGCAAGCGGCAGCGTTGAGTTCTTGAGGCGGGCTGGCGCCACCAAGTCATCACCCGCGCGTGCGGGTGATCCGTCGCAGGGCGCACTGCCCAAGCATCGAAAACAACCCCATGCAAAGTAGCCGGCGGCTGCCGGTTCAACCCGACAACCGGCGTCCATCGCATTAGGCGTGCGGTATAATGTTCTTGTTATGTTCTTGACGCCCTGCCATCTATCTGCGATTGTATCGCGCGGTTACGTCAGGCTTCGGGGGCAGGGCGGGTGGCAAGGCGATATCGCGAGATCAACATGCCCGCGCCGTATCTCCGGCGTGTCTGGCTCGATCCCGCGCGCATTCCGGACCGCAACGTCTATCCCTTCGTGCTGCCGCTGTTGCGCGACGATTTCGAGCTGAACTTCGACAAGGCGATTACCATCATCGTCGGCGAGAACGGCACCGGCAAGTCGACGTTGCTGGAAGGCATCGCCGTGATGGCCGGCTATGACGACGCCGGCGGAGGCAAGGGCTATATGCCGGTCAATCATTCCCGCGCGCTGGAGAAAATGGGCGGGTCTCTCGCCACGGCGCTGCGCGCGAGCTGGCTGCCCCGGATCACCAATGGCTGGTTCTTCCGTGCCGAGAGCTTCTTTTCGGTGGCGCGCTATCTGGACGAGGCGGCGATGGACGCCAACGGGATGCCGCCAGATTTCCTGTCCTATTCGCACGGCGAAGGCTTCCTGCGCTTCTTCGAGGAGCGCTGCCAGCGCCAGGGCATCTTCATCTTCGACGAGCCGGAATCGGCGCTGTCGCCGGCGCGGCAGATCGAGTTCCTGAAACTGCTGCGGCGCATGAACCAATCGGGCCGTTGCCAGGTCATCATGGCCACCCATGCCCCGCTGCTGATGGCCTATCCCGGCGCGACCTTGCTGCGGCTGTCGAAATACGGGCCCGAGCCTGTCGATGTCGAGCAGACCGACCACTACCGCGTCATGCGCGAGTTTTGCGCCGACCCGCGGGGGTTCGTCGAGGCGGCGATCGAGGAGTGAGGGGGCGGGAGCGCGTTGGCGGGCCGCCCCGTTGCGACCTGAAGCGCGATGAGAGTAGGTTGAATCGTCATCGCGCTTTGGCTCTTTGTCTGAGCATGATCGTTTCGGAAAACCGCTACACACTTTTCCGGATCATGCGCTAGTTCGCCGTCTTCAGATAGGCGATGACGTCGGCACGATCCTGGGCGTCGGGCAATCCCTTGAAGGCCATCTTGACACCGTGGACATCGCCGCGGGGATCGGCGAGGTAGGTGTTCAGCGCCGCGACGTCCCACGGCGTCTTGTTGCCGCGCATCGCCTCCGAATAATCATAACCCTGGATCGATGCCGGCTGGCGGCCGACCACGTGCCACAGGGTGGGGCCGACCTTGTTGACGCCGACTTCGAGGGAATGGCAATTCTGGCACGTCCGCTGGAAGATCGCTCTGCCGGCGATCGGATCGCCGTCGACCGCCCTGGCGGGGCCCGACGACGTCGTGAGCAGGGCAACGATTGCGAGGCCGCCGGCGATGGCGGCCGTGCCGAACTTCAGTCCCATTACAAAATCTCCTGAAAGCTGCTGATTGTAAATCGGTGAGGGGGGCGTCGTGAGGTGGTGGTGCGTCCGGCTAGGACCGCTCGGCTTCGGCCTCCTTCTCCAGTTGCAGGATATGGGCGCGCAGCACGTCGAAACGGGCTTCGGTGACATCGCTGAAGAGGGGATCCTCATGCCGCGAGAGCGTCGAGGCGATCTCCGCCCAATCCTGTGGCTGCAACGCATTGGTCGCGGCCGGGAAGAAATCGCGATCCTCCATCATGAGGTGACGCCGCTCGTGCTCGAGGAAATCCCTGACGATGCCGTCGACGTCCTCGCGCAGGATCTCGCTGCCGGCCAGCACGTATCCGACCGTATCGGCAACCCGGCGCAGGCGATCGGTTCCCTTGCGATGTTCGCGCGCGAGATCGCCGATCCTCGCGGCCGTCGCCGGATCGCGAAGCTTCAGCTTGGCGAAGACGAGATCTTCCTGGGGGTGGTGATAGAGCTCGGTATAGACCTCGAAATAGGCGATGATGGCGCGGATCACCTCGTAATCCGGACGCCCGGCACGATCGAAGACATCCAGCTCATGCTCGAGGACGGTCAAGAGCCGCTCGATATTGCGATGTTCCCGGGACAGCAGTTCGATGATCATGGCGATGATCCAGCAAGCTCCGGACATGGATAGAGGAAGAACGCGCCGCTGCGTTTGCGCTAGATCAAACCGCGGCCGGAAAGACGGATGCCCCCGCGGGGCCATCGCGCAATCGATCCTCAAGCCTGCCCATTCGTGCTATACTCCCGACCGGAACAACCAGAACTGGGAGGGACGCCATGCATCATACCCTGGTGCCCAGTGACCGCGTTGAGCACGTCGACGTCTACGGCCGCAACGGCACGAAGCTCGGATCGATCGAACGGCTGATGCTCGACAAGGTGACCGGAACCGTCGCCTACGCCGTGATCAGGACCGGCGGGGTGCTGAGCACCCACCACCACTACCCGATCAGGTGGACCGCGCTCCGATACGATCCCGCCCGTCAGGCTTATGAGGCCGAGGCGACGCTGGACGAGTTGCAGACCGGCCCGTGCGAGTTCGACGGCGACGAGTTCGATTGGGGCGATCGTTCGCGATCGTACACGCATCCGAATTATTGGGCGGTATAGTGCGGAGGTGAGGGGTCGTCGTAGCCCGCATGAGCGAAGCGATATGCGGGAGCAGTCAACTTGTTCGGCCGACAGTCCCGGATGTCGCTTCGCCATCCGGGCTAATTGCTTAGTTCAAGACAGGTACGCATGACCCAATTCAAGCCCGCCGGCTGGCCTTCCGTCATACCGAGAATTGTCATGCGCGACGTGACCGGCCTGGCCGGATTCCTGAGAGACGTTTTCGGTGCGGAGGGCGAAGTGCGGTCCGGAGCGCCAACGGAAATTCGTATCGGAGATTCAATCATCCTGATCAGCGACGGCGGAGGCGTACGCGAGGCAATACCGGCCTTGCTCTACATCTATGTTCAGGACACGGACGAGACTTTCCGGCGGGCAATTGCAGGAGGCGCTGAATCGATCGAGACGCCAGCGGATACACCCTATGGCGACAGACGAGCGACGGTCCGGGATCCCTGGGCAAACGTCTGGCAGATCGCCACTTACCGCGGGAATAGCTGAAGCCGTCGTTCGCCGCGTGGTCGCGGACGCGACGCGTGAAACTTCGGAACCCGCTCTATGCCTGCGCTTCGGCAAAGGCGCGCAGTTTCAGGAAGAAGTCCCTGAGGATCGCGTTGCGGTCGATGAAGGTGACGTAGCGGATCGGATGACGCCGGCGATCGGTACTCCACGTCATCTGATCGGTCAGGACCGGCGCCGGCACGATCACGCTCGGCGCCCACGCGGGATTGAGAAGCCAGCCGACCGCCGCCATGTCCCAGATCTCCTTGGCCCAGCCCAGATGATCGGAGGAATATTCCTTGAAGCGCATCGCCAGGAACGCGCCGATGCTGCCGTGCGGTTCGACGTAGCGCTCGATCTCCGGCACGGTCGCGTGCAGGCGCGAGGTGACGCCGAGGCACGGCACCAGAACGAGCGGCACGCCGCTGTCGAGCAGCACCTGCGCGCCGCCGACATCCTGCCGGAGGTTGAATTCCGCCGTGTCAGGCCATTCCAGTGCATGACCGCCGAGCCACACCACGACGATGCGATCGATAATGTCGGGCGCCCTCAGCAGCGCCGAGGCGACGTTGCTGATCGCGGCGATCGCAATGATGTAGAGCGGATTGTCCGGCGACCCGGCGCGGGCGCGCGCGACCAGATCATCGACCGCGGGCGCTTCGCGGGCTTGCTTCTCGGACCCGACATAGTCAGTCACGCCGCGATGAACCAGCCCGTCAGGCGAGACCTTCAGCCGCTCCAGCAGCCGCAGGATCTCCTGGTAGCTCAGCTCCATGCCATGGCCCGGGCTCTCCGCGCGCTTGTTGAAGAACGGCGCGGCATAGATCGCCTCGACGTCGAAGCGATCCCGCGACAGCATCATCTGGACGATCGCGAACTGGTCGTCGATCTCGTTATAGGTGTCGGTGTCGAGCACGACGCGGACGCGGCCGGCGGGCTGGGTCAGGAGTTTCAGGCGGGCGGCTTCGGTGAGGGGCATGTTTGCTTCCCGAATCACATCATAGTGTCGAGGCTAGGCGTAGGGTGGCTTAGTCGCAGGCGTCGCTCACCTCCTTGTCGTAGGAGTGGCGGATCATGCTTCGCTAATCCGCTCAACGCTTGCTCGCTCGGGCTATTCGCTCGAAGAAAAAGCGCTCGGCGTGCGGAAGCGAGCGGACGACCTTGACTTTGCGGGGCCAAGCAAACCCAAATGGCCGACTTCACCGTGGGCGGCGTATGACGAAACCGAAGCGTCTAAGACGAAGGCTTTCTGCTGGGGAGCTGAATGCTCACCTAGTCGAGCAGTTGGGCTTTCTAAAGACATCAGCGGCATCATTCGACACGGGTCTCATCGGTGAAGCTAAGCGAATGGCAATGACAATCCGCATTCTAGTCCATGAGACAAAAGTATCAAAGTCGCTCCTTGGACAGCTCGGTTATTCGCTCAGGTTCATCAGCACAGCGGCTCCCTTTAATCGACAGAACCTGATGACACATCATGGTTTGCTCGCGATACAGGCTGGCGCAGGCGGTGCCTGCTATGCTCCGTTGCTAGGCGAGGGTCCTTTTGCGCGTGATATGTCGTTTGGCGAGTGGTGGAACGAGATTGTCTTTAAGGATTGGGGAGGCGACGCTCTCTCGAGAAGAGAAATTATCCTCACTGCAGCCAATCAGGACGGAGGGGGACATGTAGATCCGGAACTCGACAGCACTTACGATCGCTTGGTCAGAGAGAACTCCCTCGGCTGGCTATTGAATACGGCCGGTCATTCGGAGTCTATGGGAGATCCAACCAAGGCAGCGATCAGGCAGATCGCACATGAAGTCCTTCTAGTCGTCAAGTCCACTCCAGACCCTTGAAGCGATGGACGAACCTAGTTGGTGTGGCCAGATCGTCGATGGTGCATCAACGACCCCGAATGCCGCTTCGCTTATCCTGGCTACTCGATAACGCTCTGGAAATCCTTCTTGTAACGCTCGCGAGCTCTACGAAAATCGCGTCGCGACGACCAATGAATGCGTCCAAACCCGTCGGCAACGCCGATCTGTATGAAGTTATGCTTCAAGAATGAATCTTTGTCGTACGGAAATATGAAAGTTGCTTGATCGCCGACTTCAAGGCGCGTCGAAGCTGGCGTTGCAATGCGGTGCCCATAATCAGGGTAGACCATCGCACTACCATGGTGACGATCGAAGAAGCGTCGCTTCATCCAATTTTTTCGTCCGAACGTCAGACCGATCCTGTTTGGGATAGGTCCTAAATTAATTGCTTCGACAGAAACAAATGGTGCCTCAGACGGTTGGCCCGCCTGCACGATTTTTTTGATTCCAATATCGACCTTGAATTTGGGCTTTCTGATTGCGTCGCGATAGATAGTCCAACCGAGCGTGACAGATGAAATCGCGATGGCGAAGATGCTAGTAACCGTCGGAACGTAGCTTTGTAGTCCGACGACATCTGCCACAACTCTACTCCGCCGCCTCGCTCGCCGTGCCGCTCTTCCGCGGCTTGCTGTTCGCCTTCTTCAGCACCGGCGCCAGAAATTTCCCCGTGTAACTCCGCGGCGCCTTCACGATGTCTTCCGGCGGGCCCCAGGCGACGATTTCGCCGCCGCCGTCGCCGCCTTCGGGGCCGAGGTCGATGACCCAGTCTGCGGTCTTGATGACTTCGAGATTGTGCTCGATCACGACCACCGTGTTGCCCTGGGCGACCAGCTCGTGCAGCACCTCGAGCAGCTTGGCGACGTCGTGAAAGTGGAGACCGGTGGTCGGCTCGTCCAGGATGTAGAGCGTGCGGCCGGTGGCGCGCTTCGACAGCTCCTTCGCCAGCTTGACGCGCTGGGCTTCGCCGCCCGAGAGCGTGGTCGCTTGTTGGCCGACATGGATATAGTCGAGGCCGACGCGGTGCAGGGTCTGGAAGGTTTCGCGCACGCGCGGCACCGCCTTGAAGAACTCGGCGGCTTCCTCGACGGTCATGTCGAGCACGTCGGCGATGCTCTTGCCCTTGAACAGCACTTCGAGCGTCTCGCGGTTGTAGCGCTTACCCTTGCAGGTGTCGCAGGTGACGTAGACGTCGGGCAAAAAGTGCATCTCGATCTTGATGACGCCATCGCCCTGGCAGGCCTCGCAGCGGCCGCCCTTGACGTTGAAGGAGAAGCGCCCGGGCTCGTAGCCGCGCGCCTTGGCTTCGGGCAGGCCGGCGAACCACTCGCGGATCGGTGTGAAGGCGCCGGTATAGGTCGCGGGGTTGGAGCGCGGGGTGCGGCCGATCGGCGACTGGTCGATGTCGATGATCTTGTCGATGTGCTCGAGGCCCTCGATGCGGTCGTGCGGGGCGGCGCCCTCGCTGGCGTTGTTGAGCTTGCGGGCGATGGCGCGGTAGAGCGTGTCGATCAGCAGGGTCGACTTGCCGCCGCCGGAGACGCCGGTGACGCAGGTGAACAGGCCGAGCGGGATCTCGGCCGAGACGTTCTTCAGATTGTTGCCGCGGGCATTGATGACCTTGATGGTGCGGCGATGGTTCGGCGGCCGGCGGTCGGGCACGGGCACCGAGAGCTCGCCGGTGAGGTATTTGCCGGTCAGCGATTTCGGATTGCGCATGATCTGGTCGGGCGTGCCCTGCGCCACGATGTGGCCGCCATGCATGCCGGCGCCGGGACCGATGTCGAGCACATAGTCGGCGAGACGGATCGCGTCCTCGTCATGCTCGACCACGACCACGGTGTTGCCGAGATCGCGCAGCCGCTTCAACGTATCGAGCAGGCGGGCGTTGTCGCGCTGGTGCAGGCCGATCGAGGGCTCGTCCAGCACGTAGAGCACACCGGTGAGGCCCGAGCCGATCTGCGAGGCGAGGCGGATGCGCTGGCTCTCGCCGCCGCTCAATGTGCCTGAGGAGCGCGACAGCGTCAGGTAGTTGAGGCCGACGTCAAGCAGGAAGGTCAGGCGCTCGCGGATTTCTTTCAGGATGCGCGCGGCGATCTCGTTCTGCTGCGCGTTCAGCGCCTCCGGCACGGTCTCGAACCATTCGCCGGCGCGCCTGACCGAAAGCTCCGAGATCTCGCCGATATGCTTGCCCCCGATCTTGACGCACAGCGCCTCCGGCTTCAGGCGATAGCCGTTGCAGCCGGCGCAGGGCACGTCGGAGAAATATTTTGCCAGTTCCTCGCGCGCCCACTCACTCTCGGTCTCGCGATAGCGGCGGTTGATGTTGGTGACGACGCCCTCGAACGGCTTCTTGGTGTCGTAGGAGCGTACCCCGTCCTCATAGGAGAACTTGATCTCGTCCTCGCCGGAGCCGTGCAGCAGCGCGACTTGCGTCTTCTTCGGCAGATCCTTCCACTTGGTGTCGAGCGTGAACTTGTAGTGCTTGCCGAGCGCGGTGAGCGTCTGGATGTAATAGGGCGAGGACGACTTCGCCCAAGGCGCGATCGCGCCCTTGCGCAGGGTCAGCTCCTTGTCGGGGATGACGAGGTCCTCGTCGATATGCTGCTCGACGCCGAGGCCGCCGCAGGCCGGGCAGGCGCCGTAGGAATTGTTGAAGGAAAAGAGTCTGGGCTCGATCTCCGGGATGGTGAAGCCGGAGACCGGGCAGGCGAACTTCTCCGAGAACAGGATGCGCTCGGGGCCGCTCTTGTCGTGGATCTTTGCGGTTTTCTTCTTGTCCTCGGTGGCAGCCGGCGCCGGTGCATCCGCATACTCGATTACGGCAAGCCCTTCGGCGAGCTTCAGCGCGGTCTCAAAACTTTCGGCGAGGCGCTGCGACAGATCGGGGCGCACCACGATGCGGTCGACCACGACGTCGATGTCGTGCGGGAATTTCTTGTCGAGCGCGGGCGCTTCCGCAAGCTCGTAGAAGGTGCCGTCGATCTTGACGCGCTGAAAGCCCTTCTTGAGATATTCGGCGAGCTCCTTCTTGTACTCGCCCTTGCGGCCGCGCACCACCGGCGCCAGCAGATAGAGGCGGGTGCCTTCAGGCAAAGCCAGCACGCGGTCGACCATCTGCGAGACGATCTGGCTCTCTATCGGCAGGCCCGTGGCCGGCGAATAGGGCACGCCGACGCGGGCCCACAGCAGGCGCATGTAGTCGTAGATCTCGGTGACGGTGCCCACCGTGGAGCGTGGGTTCTTCGACGTCGTCTTCTGCTCGATCGAGATCGCCGGCGACAGGCCGTCGATCTGGTCGACGTCGGGCTTCTGCATCATCTCAAGAAATTGCCGCGCATAGGCCGACAGCGACTCGACGTAGCGGCGCTGGCCCTCGGCATAGATGGTGTCGAAGGCGAGCGAGGATTTGCCGGAGCCCGACAGGCCGGTGAACACGACGAGCTTGTCGCGCGGAATCTCGACGTCGACGTTCTTCAGATTGTGTTCGCGCGCGCCGCGGATCGTGATGGCGCGCGATGAGGAGCCAGCGGTCGGTTGGCGCTTCGCCTTGAGCACTTCATCCATTGCGGCAATTCCGGGCGCGACGCTTGCGCTTTTTGGGCGCGCATCTCCGGTGCTGCCGGGACCCTGCGCCGATGGCTGTGTGAAGGCTGGAACGTAGGAAGAACGGTGGACAATTTCCAGTGCCGTGTTGCCTCCATCAACGGATAGTTTGCCCGTTGGCAGCAGCCGTCAGCAGGAACATCGCCGGCAACGAAAAAGGCCGGCACGAGGCCGGCCTTTCCGTCACGACGATACGTGAGACGAGTATCAGGACTTGAGGATTAGTACCTGGCGACGACCGGGCCGCCGAAGGTGTAATTCACACGGACGGTCGCCATGTCGACGTCCTGCTTGATGTGATCCGTGCGGTCGTAGACGCCGAGAAACGTGAAGCGGACGTCACGGCTGCCCATGAACAGGTGGTCGTATTCGAACGCAACCGACCAGTTCGGGGCGAAGCCGATTTCGATGCCGGTCCCCACCGCGCCGCCCCAGCGGGTTTCGCTGGCGTTGTCCTGGGTGACGCCGGCCAAAATGCCGGTGTACCTGTCGCTGGTGACGGCAGCGCCGCCCTTCACGTACCAGAGCACGTTGTTCCAGGCGTAGCCGACCTGGCCAGTGAACAGGCCGATCGCATCGATCTTGCTCTGGTTGACCAGCGGGACGATGGTCGGCAGCGAGCTGACGTTCGAGCCCTTCAGGTCAGCCCAGTCACCCTGCGCTTCGAGGCCAAACACCCAGCTGGACGCCTGCCAGCGATAGCCGATCTGGCCGCCGGCGAGGCCGCCGGTCGCATCATGGCAGCCTTCCGGAAACGCGGGCGCAACCGGTCCGACGCCGGCGAGATTGTTCAGGTCCCAGCAATTGTGCGAGCTGCCGTAGCCGCCGTTCGCGCCGACATAGAAGCCGCCCCAGTTGTAGACCGACGCAACCATCGGCGGCGCCTTGGTGTACGGACGCGCGGCGAGGTCGGCCGCCATCGCGGGCGCCGCTGCGATCAAAACACTCAAGGCGGCCGAGGCCAGCAGAACATTCCTCATTTCCAAATTCCCAGTCCCATTCCTGTTGTCCCTTCAAGCCCTCGAAGGGAGAATCCCGGCAGTGTTGCCGGACGTCGGCTTGTTTCTACGTGGATATGGGCGAGAGTCTGTATCCGCGGTGCAACAATGCACGGAAAGCGTGCAATGCGCGGACCGCAATCGCACTCCGGCGGCGGTTGGTGGCGGCAACAAAAAAGGCCGGCACGAGGCCGGCCTTTCGTTCTGATGACGTCGGATCGCGTGATCAGTACTTGGCGATGACCGGGCCGCCCCACTTGTAGTTGACGTGGACGGTGACGAGGTCGACGTCCTGGCGCTCGCGCACGGTGCTGAACAGGCCGCCGCCGCCCGGTATCATCAGGTTGTAGGTGTTGTCCTGCATGAACAGGTGGTCGTATTCGACACCGGCGCTCCAGCTCGGCGCGAAGCCGAAATCGACGCCCGCTCCGACCGCGCCGCCCCAGCGGGTGTCGCTGGCGGTGCCGGCCAGAACGACCGGCGGCGTTGTATACGTGTTGTAGCGGTTGTCGGTCAGCGCGGCGCCGCCCTTCACGTAGAACAGCACGTTGTTGACGGCATAGCCGATCTGGCCGGTGAACAGGCCGAACGCATCGATCTTGGTCTGGTTGGTGAAGAGGCCCGGGAACACCAGGCTGGCGTTGCTGCCCTTCAGGTCAGCCCAGTCGCCCTGCGCTTCGAGGCCGAACACCCAGGTGCCGGACTGCCAGCGATAGCCGATCTGGCCACCGGCGACGCCGCCGGTCGCGTTGTGGCAGCCGTCGCCGCCGATCAGGACGGTGCCGGCCAGCTGATCCCAGCAATTGTGGCTCGAGCCCCAGCCGCCGTTGGCGCCGACGTAGAAACCGCTCCAGTCGTAGACCGCGGCGATCATCGGAGGCGGCGCCTTGGTGTAGGGACGCGCAGCGAGGTCGGCAGCGGCCGCCGGCGCGGCAAACGCAATCAGGGCAACCGTGGCAAGCAAAAACTTCTTCATGATCGATCTCCAGCTCTTGAACTCTTGTCCGCTTCTCGTTGGTCCCGAAGCGTTGAGGTCTGGACATATTGGCGCGAGCGCCCGCTCGATTACGCGTCTTGCTATACGCCGATTCAACCGGAATGGCCGTCTCCCAAATGTCACACTCGCGGAAGAAGTGTTGTGATCATAAAGCTATGATTTACTTATGCTTTTTCTGGTTGTCGAAGGGCCTTTTGATGGAACTGGCGGGTTCCTGTGGCCAGCCTCTGCGCTACGGCAGGTTGTGGCGAACAAAACTGGAACATTTCGGCACGCGATGCTATATGTGGATAACCGCGGCATGTCCGCGCGATGCCGGAGGCGGCGAGGCGGCGTCGGCGTATAGGGTCATCCGCGACGCCTGCAGTAAGTGGCGAAGGTTGAGAGTGGCGGCCGATGCCCGGCCGGCCCTGTTTTGGTGGAGAAGAAGCGATGGCGGGAAGCGTGAACAAGGTCATTCTGGTCGGAAACCTCGGCAAGGATCCGGAGATCCGACGCACCCAGGACGGGCGTCCGATCGCCAACCTGTCGATCGCCACATCGGAGACCTGGCGCGACAAGGGCACCGGCGAGCGCAAGGAAAAGACCGAGTGGCACCGCGTCGTGATCTTCAACGAGGGTCTCTGCAAGGTCGCCGAGCAGTACCTGAAGAAGGGCGCCAAGGTGTACATCGAGGGCCAGTTGCAGACCCGCAAATGGACCGACCAGTCAGGCGTCGAGAAGTACTCGACTGAGGTCGTGTTGCAGGGCTTCAACTCCAACCTCACGATGCTGGATGGGCGCAGCGGCGGCGGCGGCAGCTTCTCCGATGATGGCGGCAGCGATTTCGGCGCCGCAGGTCCGGTCAGCTCGGCCCCGCGCCGTGCGGTCTCGGCCAGCACAGGCGCCCGCAACAGCGACATGGACGACGACATCCCGTTCTGAGCAGACACCGGATCGCGGGCCATGCGTCTTGCGCCGTGAATGTTCTTCACGGCGCCGGCGGCCGGCTGCGGCGTATGTCGAACGCAAGTGGATTGTTAGAACTTTCTCATAATGGATTGGCCTTCATGAGCTTTGGCTTGAGTTCGTGAACGGTTCCCTCGGCTTTGACAGTGGGGTATGTTAATGATATTAACATTACGCCGCTGACCATCCGAGAGCCGCCGCCATGAGCCTTGCGCCACTGCTCGACGCCGCGCCTACGATCCCGCTGCATGCCTTTGCGGCGATGGCCGCCTTTGTGCTCGGCTCGATCCAGCTCGCCGCACCGAAGGGCACGCTGCCGCACCGGACGCTGGGCTGGATCTGGGTGATCCTGATGCTGCTGGTGGCGGGAAGCTCGTTCTGGATCCACCAGATCCGCCTGCTGGGGCCGTGGAGCCCGATCCATCTGCTGTCCATCTTCACGCTGGCGATGCTCGTGCTCGCTGTGACCGCCGCGCGGCGAGGCGATGTCCGCACCCACAAATTGACGATGATCGGCATCTTCTTCGGCGCCCTTGTTATCGCCGGGCTGTTCACCCTGATGCCAGGACGCATCATGCATGCGGTGGTGTTCGGGCAGTGAGCGAACCGCGAATAGGGCGTGGCGAACAGGGCTATTCCATTGGCTGTTCGCCACCCGCCATTCGCGTCGCAACCAGGCCATCCGGGAACTTGCGAAGGCTCCCGTAAGTCCATGAAAAAACGAAGGGAAAAACGGCTTGCTGGAGCCGCCGAAGGGTGGTTATCAAGCCCTCGATGGGCTATATGATTCCCCAGCAGAACCGAGCGGATTTCCCCTTTGGCCGATAAAGACGACGACAAGCCCGGCGAGCCGCCGGAGCGCTCTGACATCCGTCCCGTTTCCATCCTCGACGAGATGAAGAAGTCCTACCTCGATTACGCGATGAGCGTGATCGTGTCGCGTGCGCTGCCCGATGCGCGCGACGGGCTGAAGCCGGTGCACCGGCGCATCCTCTATTCGATGAATGAGAGCGGCTACACGCCGGACAAGAAGCACAAGAAGTCCGCCGGCATCGTCGGCGACGTCATGGGCAATTACCATCCGCATGGCGATCAGGCGATCTATGACGCGCTGGTGCGTCTGGCGCAGGATTTCTCGATGCGCGCGCCGCTCGTCGACGGCCAGGGCAATTTTGGCTCGGTCGACGGCGATCCGCCGGCGGCGATGCGCTACACGGAGTCGCGCCTCACCAAGATCGCGCTGCATCTGCTCGACGACATCGACCGGGACACCGTCGACTTCCAGGACAATTACGACGGCTCCCACAAGGAGCCGACCGTTCTCCCGGCCAAATTTCCGAACCTGCTGGTCAACGGCGCCGGTGGCATCGCGGTCGGCATGGCGACCAACATCCCGCCGCACAATCTCGGCGAGGTGATCGATGCCTGCGTGGCGCTGATCGACAATCCCGCGCTGTCGATCGACGAGCTCATCAACATCATTCCGGGACCGGACTTCCCGACTGGCGGCATCATTTTGGGTCGCCAGGGCATCCGCTCGGCCTACCATCTCGGCCGCGGCTCGATTGTGATGCGCGGCAAGGTCACGATCGACACCATCCGCAAGGATCGCGAGGCGATCATCATTTCGGAGATCCCCTACCAGGTGAACAAGGCCTCGATGGTCGAGCGCATCGCCGACCTGGTGAAGGAGAAGAAGATCGAAGGCATCGGCGATCTGCGCGACGAGTCCGACCGCGACGGCTACCGCGTCGTGATCGAACTGAAGCGCGATGCGATGGCCGACGTGGTGCTGAACCAGCTCTACAGATTCACCCCGTTGCAGACGAGCTTCGGCGCCAACATGGTGGCGCTCGACGGCGGCCGTCCGCAGACAATGAACCTGAAAGACCTGCTGACGATCTTCGTCGCGTTCCGCGAGCAGGTGGTGACGCGGCGGACCAAGTTCCTGCTCAACAAGGCGCGCGACCGTGCCCATGAGCTGGTCGGCCTTGCGATCGCGGTCGCCAATATCGACGAGGTCATTCGCGTGATCCGCGCCTCACCCACGCCGGCGGCGGCGCGCGAAGCGCTGATGTCGCGCGACTGGCCGGCGCAGGACGTCGAGGCGATGCTCACGCTGATCGACGATCAGCGCCATCGCATCAATCCCGACGGCACGATCCGCCTCTCGCTGGAGCAGGCCAGGCACATCCTCGACCTCCGCCTGCAGCGGCTCACCGCGCTCGGCCGCGAGGAGATTTCCGAGGAGCTCGACAAGCTTGCCGCCGAGATCAAGGATTACCTCGACATCCTGCGCTCGCGCGCACGCGTCCAGACCATCGTCAAGACCGAGCTCGCCGAGGTGAAGGCGGAGTTCGCGACCCCGCGCAGGACCGTGATCATCGAGCAGGAAGGCGAGGTCGAGGACGAGGACCTGATCCAGCGCGAGGACATGGTGGTGACGGTGTCGCACGCCGGCTATGTCAAGCGCGTGCCGCTGTCGGCCTATCGGGCGCAGCGCCGCGGCGGCAAGGGCCGCGCCGGCATGCAGACCCGCGACGAGGATTTCGTCGCACGCCTGTTCGTGGCTTCCACCCACACGCCGGTGCTGTTCTTCTCCTCGCGCGGCCAGGTCTACAAGGAGAAGGTCTGGCGGCTGCCGATGGCCGCCCCCAACGCGCGCGGCAAGGCGCTGATCAACATCCTGCCGCTGGAGCAGGGCGAGCGCATCACCACGATCATGCCGCTGCCGGAGGATGAATCCTCCTGGGCCAATCTCGACGTGATGTTCGCCACCACGGGCGGCAACGTCCGCCGCAACAAGCTGTCCGACTTCGTCGACGTCCGCCGCTCCGGCATCATCGCCATGAAGCTCGACGAGGGCGAGGCGATCGTCGACGTGCAGATCTGCACCGAGCATGACGATGTGCTGCTGACCGCGGCCGGCGGCCAGTGCATCCGCTTCCCCGTCACCGACGTGCGCGTCTTCACCGGCCGCACCTCGATGGGCGTGCGCGGCATCGCGCTTGCCGAGGCCGACACGCTGATCTCGCTTTCGATCCTGCGCCATGTCGAGAGCACATCAGACGAGCGTTCGGCCTATTTGAAGATGCGCCGCGCGGTGGCCGGCGAGGTCACGGCCGAAGAGCCGGCGGACGCCGAGGGCGAAGAGACCTCGAACGCGATCCAGCTCTCGCAGGAGCGCTATGCCGAGATGTCGGCCAAGGAACAGGTCGTGCTCACCGTCTCGATCAACGGCTATGGCAAGCGGACCTCGTCCTACGAGTACCGCACCACCGGCCGCGGCGGCAAAGGCATCGTCGCGATGAGCGTCAACAACCGCAACGGCAAGCTGGTGGCCTCGTTCCCGGTCGAAGATGCCGACCAGATCATGCTGGTCACCGACAAGGGCCAGCTGATCCGCTGCCCGGTCGCCGATATCAGGGTCGCCGGCCGCTCGACCCAGGGCGTGATCGTGTTCGACACCGCCGAGGACGAGCACGTCGTCTCGGTCGAGCACATTCCGGAAGAAGAGAACGGCGAGAACGGCAACGGCGGGTAGGGCGTTTCCGGTCCGTGGTTCGCAGCCAGTGGCTCGACGGCGCTATGGCGCCGTCGTCGGCCGTATGCCCCCGTCGTTTCAGAGATGCGGGACCACTTCGACGCTGGCCTTGAGCAGCGCCGACGCCTGCGTGCCGTTCATCAGCTCGTAGAAAAACCGTGTCTCGAAATAGTCGTCACCGAGGAAACCCGTATTGGGCTTGTATGCGGTGCTGGTCTCGTTGTCGGCCCAATATTTTCCGTGTTTGGCGCCGACCAGGATCTTCTGGTCATGCATGGGACCCATCGAGCCGTAATTGATCCGGCACTCGTGGTCTTGCAGCACGACGATTTTGACGGTGACCGTGCAATCCGGGCACAGGCTGATCCTCGGCACGTGGCAATTGGGGTTGGAGCCGCCTCGCGCCTGAACCGGTCCGGCTGCCGATATCGACAGGATCAGCAGCGAAAGACAGGACATGACGGCGGCAGTTCGCGACATTCAAAAACTCTCTGTTTCGATGAGTCCGGAACTGACTATGCCATGCCGGAACATTTCCGGGTAAGCGCAAGGTCGTTGCCGGATGTTTCAAATGAGCAAACGGAGAAACCCGGGATGGGGTGACCGGCGGGGCGGGATGAAAGTGGGAAGGGCGCGGCTCATTGCTCAGGACGCAACATTCCGGCCTGGATGCGCTGTGCCGGGTGCGAAGATCAGCTCGGCGTCCGTCGTGACATAGCGGACATATCTGTAGTCACGGATGAGCGTAAATTTGCTCGTTGCCGAAGCGTCGCGACGACGTCGGCGCGGGAAGGGCGCCGGAGTTCGGTAATCGCGACCCCGGAAGGCTGCCAGCGTTGTTCCAGCCGGACAGCTGGTCCCAATGGACCAAGAGGTCTCGTGGAACCCGGATTTCGCTCCGCTGCACCCGGTCTACGCCGCCGCGGCTAGATCTCGATCTCCGTGCCGAACTCGACGACCTGTCCGCTCGGCACACCGAAGAACGCGGCGGTGCGTTCGGCGTTGCGTTGCAGGAAGGCGAACAGCGACTCCCGCCACACCCACATGCCCGGGATGTCCTCGCTCGGGATGATGGTTTCGCGGCCGATATAGTAGGTCACGTCGGAGAGATCGATGCCAGGCAGCTTGCCCTGGCGGCAGGTCAGCTTCAGCCCTTCATAGATCGTCGGATACTGCATGAAGCCGTAATGCAGGATGATCCGGGTGATGCCGGGGATGATCTCGACGACCTCCGCCCGGTCGTCGTCGGAGATCCGAGGCGCCTCCTCGATCTGCACGGTGACCAGCAGCACGCGCTGATGCAGCACGTGGTTGTGCTTGACGAATTGCGTCAGCGCCAGCGGCACCCCGTTGGGGGCCGATGCCAGGAACACGGCGGTGCCCGGCAGGCGGCCCTGGCACTTGTTGACCGCGGTCTCGATCAGATCCTCTTCCGGCTGCCGCAGCTTGCTGCGGGCCTTCTCGACCAGCTTCACGCCGCTGCGCCAGGTCAGCATCAGGAACGCGACGGCCGCGGCGAGCAGCAGCGGAAACCAGCCGCCCTCCATGAGTTTTTCGGAGTTCGCCGCGAAGAAGATCAGGTCGATGATGAAGAAGAAGCCGTTCACCGCGATCACGATGATCGGCGAATAGCCCCACTGGATCGCGACCAGGGCTGCAAGCAAGGTCGTGATCGCCATCAGCAGCGACACGGCGATGCCGTAGGCGCCGGCGAGCGCATCCGAGGTGCCGAACGCCAGCACCGCGCCGAGCGTAGCCGCCGCGAGCAGCCAGTTCACCAGCGGCACGTAGATCTGGCCGATCGCGTCGCTGGTGGTGTGGCGGATGTACATGCGCGGCAGGAAGCCGAGCTGGATCGATTGCTGGGTCAGCGAGTAGACGCCGGAGATGATCGCCTGCGAGGCGATCACGGTGGCGATCGCCGACAGCGCGATCATCGGATAGTGCGCCCAGTCCGGCGAGAGCTGGAAGAACGGATTGTCGATCGCGGTCGGATCGGAGATCAGAAGGCCGGCCTGGCCGAAATAGTTCAGCACCAGCGCGGGCAGGCAGATCGCGAACCAGGCGAGCCGGATCGGGAAGCGGCCGAAATGCCCCATGTCGGCATACATTGCCTCACCGCCGGTCACGGCAAGGAAGGCGGCGCCGAGCACGGCGAAGCTGACGCGGAAATCCTCGTGCAGCATCATGTCGAGCGCATAGGTCGGGCTCAGCGCGGCCAGCACGCCGGGCGATTTCATGATGCCGTGGATGCCGAGCAGCGCCAGCACCAGAAACCAGGCCAGCATCACCGGCCCGAAGATCCGGCCGATCAGCGCCGTGCCGTGCTTCTGGATGATGAACAGCACGACCAGGATCGCGATGGTGATCGGCACCACGGCCGGGGTCAGCGACGGCGCGTCGACCTTGAGGCCTTCGATCGCCGACAGCACGGAGATCGCCGGCGTGATCGCGCCGTCACCATAGAGCAGCGCCGCGCCGATCAGGCCGACGACGAGAAGATGCGCCCGCCAGGTCCCCGGCCGCGCGTTGCGCGCCGAGAGCAGCGCCAGCAGCGCGACGATGCCGCCCTCGCCGCGGTTGTCGGCGCGCATGATCAGCGCGGCGTATTTGACCGAGATGATCAGGATCAGCGCCCACAGGATCAGCGACACCGCGCCGAGCACCTGGCTCGACGTCACAGCATTGCCGTGGGCGGCCGCCTTGGCGGCTTCCCTGAGCGCGTAGAGGGGGCTGGTGCCGATGTCGCCATAGACAACGCCGAGCGCGCCGATCGTGATCGCGAAGGGAAGGGGGCTCGGCTGATGGCCTGAGACGACGACTGGCGTAGTGGTCACGTTGCGAATTCCCCCGCTGTCCCCGCGCCCGCCGGGACATCCGGTGGGCGCGTTAGACGATAGTCTGCGACGAGACGTCGCAAATTACCATGGGGTTTGCGTGACAGTCGGAAGTGACCCCGGGCGATCGCAAGCGACCCCTAGCGGCTCGGAAGTGACTACGGCGTGCGGTCGGCGGTAACGAGGCGGGCCTCGCGGACCACCAGCTTGGATCCGGCGTTGCGCAGGCAGGAGGCCTCGAAATTGGGCCAGGCCTGCTGCGAGCAGTCCTTGCCGACCGGGTGGATGTCGAGGCGGTCAGCTTTGGCGAGCGGCTGCGGAGTGGAGGCTTCGACCTGCGGAGCAAAGCCGGGAAGAACGGTGAGCGCCGCAGCAATGAACGCGGCAACAGCGATGGCGGAAAGTGCCTTGATCATGACGGTCCCCATTTAATCGGGCCCCCCGGGCCCGTCGTTTCGTTGTCCAATCTGTACCGGGCGCAAGTTTCCTGGCGTCTTCGCCACGTCCGAAAATGGTTTCGTCGTGGGCCGGTTTTGTTTCGTCGAGCTGCGAGCGACGAAACATTCACCCCGGTAGACGCTGGCATCCCAGAGCTGGTTCATTGGACCGGCTCATTGGTCCAGGTCAGATTCGGGCCGAGGTCAGTTTTCGCCGGGGGCGGCAATGGAACCGGGCTGGCTTGCCGCGGGCTGCCGGGCGCGGTAGACGGGGCCCATGTCACGTCTCGCGCTCTATCCCGGCTCCTTCGATCCCGTCACCAACGGCCATCTGGACGTGGTCCGGCAGGCCGTCGCGCTGTGCGACCGCCTGGTCGTCGCGGTCGCGATCCACGCCGGCAAGAAGCCGCTGTTCTCGACCGATGAGCGGCTGGCGATGCTCCAGGAGGTGTGCGGGCCGATCGCCCAGAAGGCCGGCTGCGCCTTCGAGTGCACCACCTACGACAATCTGACCGTGACGGCGGCGCGGAAACTCGGTGCCACCATCATGATTCGTGGCCTGCGCGACGGCACCGATCTTGATTACGAGATGCAGCTTGCCGGCATGAACGAGGCGATGGCCCCGGAGGTGCATACCGTGTTCGTTCCGGCCTCGGTCGCGGTCCGCCCGATCACCGCCACACTGGTGCGCCAAATCGCCCAGATGGGCGGCGACTACTCTGCATTCGTGCCGTCATCGGTCGCCGCTAGCCTGAAGGCCAAGTTCGCCGGTTGACGCCGGCTATCAATCACATCCCGAACGTCCTGATCCGGAGTAGTCATGATCCGAATTCTCGCATTCGTCGCCGCGCTGTTCTGCGTCGTTCCCGCGGTCGCCCAGCCGCTGCCCGCCGGCCTCGACAAGGCCAATGCGATCGTGATCGACACCACCAAGGGGCGCATCGTGATCAAGCTGCGCACCGACATCGCGCCCCAGCACGCCGAGCGCATCAAGCAGCTCGCACGCGAGGGCTTCTACAACAACGTGCCGTTCCATCGCGTGATGGACGGCTTCATGGCGCAGACCGGCGACGGGCAGAACTTCAACGGCACCGGCGGCTCCAAATATCCGAACCTGAAGCAGGAATTCTCCCAGGTGCCGTTCAAGCGCGGCATCGTCGGCATGGCCCGCCGCGGCGATAGCGTCGACAGCGCCAATTCGCAGTTCTTTATCATGTTCGCGGACGGCTCGAGCCTGAACGGCCAGTACACCGTGGTCGGCGAGGTCGTGTCCGGCATGGACGTGGTCGACAAGCTGAAGAAGGCGCCCCCGGGCTCCGCCAGCGGCGCCGTCACCGATCCCGACAAGATGGTGAAGGTGCAAGTCGCGTCCGACATCAAGTGAGGCCGGCCGGTGCGGCGCGCAGACCGAGTTGCTGGTTTGCTGCGCCCGTGCTGCTGCTTGCGATGACGCTGCCCGCGCGATCCGAGAGCGGGCAGCTCGATACGCTGAAGGATATCTATATCGCGCTGCATCGCTGCTGGAGGCCGCCGCCACCGTCGCTCGCCAATCCGATCGACATCACCGTGATCGTCAGCTTCAACCGCGAAGGCGCGATCCTCGGCCATCCCAGGATAAGCTATGAATCGGAACAGGCGACAGAAAACGACCGGGTGCAATACCGGATCGCCGTGATGGAGACATTGCAACGGTGCACGCCGTTGCCATTTACGGAGAGCCTGGGCGGTGCGGTGGCCGGCCGACCTTTCGCGATCCCGTTCAAAACCCGCCAACGTGAAATCAAACCGCAGGAGAAGCGAGCATGGCTGTTACCGAGAATACTTTGATCCTGGAGACCACGCAGGGTCCCGTCACCATCGAGATGCGTCCTGACCTGGCGCCGGGCCATGTCGCGCGGATCAAGGAACTGGTGCGCGAGGGTTTCTATGACGGCATCGTGTTTCACCGCGTGATCGAGGGCTTCATGGCGCAGACCGGCTGTCCCCAGGGCACCGGCATGGGCGGCTCCGGCAAGAAGCTGAAGGCCGAGTTCAACAAGGAGCCGCACGTCCGCGGCACCGCCTCGATGGCCCGCGCAGCCAATCCGGATTCGGGCGACAGCCAGTTCTTCATCTGCTTCGACGATGCCTCCTTCCTCAACGGCCAGTACACGGTCTGGGGCAAGGTCACCGAGGGCATGGACAACGTCGACAAGATCAAGCGCGGCGAGCCGGTGACGAACCCGGACAAGATCGTCAAGGCCCACATGGCTGCCGACGCGGCGTAAGCACTAACTGTCATTCCGGGGCACGCGAAGCGTGAACCTCAGGTGCGCAATTGCGCACCGGGGAATCTCGAGATTCCGGGTTCGCCGCTTCGCGACGCCCCGGAATGACTGTATCGAACAATGCGCACCGATATCTTCGATTTCGAACTCCCGCCCGAACGGATCGCGCTGAGGCCCGCGAGCCCGCGCGATTCCGCGCGGATGCTGGTGGTGCATCCCGACGGCGTGCTGCGCGACGCGACGATCGCAGATTTGCCCAAATGGCTGGAGCCGGGCGACCAGATCGTCGTCAACGACACCAAGGTGATCGCAGCCCAGCTCAAGGGCCGCCGCATCGGCCGCGAGACCGAGCCGAAGATCGAGGCGACACTGATCAAGCGGCTCGACGGCTCGCGCTGGCAGGCGCTGGTGAAGCCGGCGAAGAAGCTCAGCCCGGGCGACACCATCCGGTTCGGCAATGAGGGCAGGGTCTGCATGCTCGGTCATCTCGACGCCGAGGTCGAGGCCAAGGGGCAGGACGGCGAGGTGACGCTGTCGTTCGCCTTCCATGGTCCCGCGCTTGATCAGGCGATTGCAGACGTCGGCACGCCGCCGCTGCCGCCCTACATCGCCTCCAAGCGCACGCCCGACGATCAGGACACCGCCGACTACCAGACCATGTTCGCGGCCAATGAGGGCGCGGTCGCTGCACCAACCGCCGGACTGCATTTTACGCCGGCGCTGGAGGCGGCGCTGAGGAGCCGCGGCGTCGGACTGCATCGTCTGACCCTGCATGTCGGTGCCGGCACCTTCCTGCCGGTGAAGGTGGAGGAGACCTCCGAGCACCGGATGCACGCTGAATGGGGCTGCATCAGCGCCGGGACCGCCGCCGCGCTCAACGCCGCGCGCGCCAATGGCGGCCGCATCGTCGCGATCGGCACCACGTCATTGCGATTGCTCGAGAGCGCCGCCACGCCCGACGGCGCCATCCAGCCGTTCTCGGCGGAGACCTCGATCTTCATCACGCCGGGCTACCGCTTCCGCGCGGTCGACATCCTGCTCACCAACTTCCATCTGCCGCGTTCGACGCTGTTCATGCTGGTTTCGGCGTTCTCCGGGCTCGAGACGATGCAGCACGCCTACGCGCACGCGATCAGGGACGGCTATCGCTTCTATTCGTATGGCGATGCGTGTTTGCTGTTTCGGGCGCACGAGCCACACGCCGATCTGTAGGGTGGGCAAAGGCGCAAAGCGCCGTGCCCACCATCAGACGCACGGCAAGTAAGGTGGGCACGCTCGCGCTTTGCCCACCCTACAAAACTCCCTCACGCCATCGCGCGTTCCGGCAACAGCTCGGCGATCTGCACTGCGTTGAGGGCGGCACCCTTCAGCAGCTGATCCGCCGCGACGAAGATCGAGATCGAATGGCCTGAGGGATCGCTGAGATCCTTGCGGATGCGGCCGACCAGCACGTCGTCCTGGCCGGAGGCGTCGATCGGCATCGGGAAGTAGTTCCTGACGCGATCGTCGACGATCCTGACGCCCGGCGCCCGGGCCAGGATCGCGCGCACCTGGTCCTCGGTGATCGGCTTTTCGCATTCGAAGGTGATCGCCTCGGAATGAGCGCGCAGCACCGGCACGCGGACGCAGGTGACGCCGACCGCGATCTTGTCATCCTCGAAGATCTTGCGGGTCTCGTTGATGACCTTGGTCTCCTCGTCGTTGTAGCCCGTTTCCGGATCGACCGCCGTGTTGTGGTTGAACAGGTTGAAGGCGTAGGGGTGCGGCATCACCTTCGGGGTGAAGACCTGTCCGTTGAGATTGGCGCGGGTGGATTCAACGAGCTCCTCCATCGCGGCGGCTCCCGCGCCGCTCGCGGCCTGGTAGGTCGAGATGATCACGCGCTTGATCCGGTAGTTCTGGTGGATCGGCCACAGCGGCACCAGCGCGGTGATCGCGGCGCAATTCGGATTGGCGATGATGCCCTTGTGGTCGCGGATGCGGTTGGCGTTGATCTCCGGGATCACCAGCGGCACGTTCGGATCCATCCGGAACGCCGACGAATTGTCGACCACGACGGCGCCCGACTTGACCGCAACGGGTGCAAACTTCTTCGAGATGCCGCTGCCGGCCGAGAACAGCGCGATGTCGACGCCCTCGAAGGCGCGCTCGGTGAGCTCCTCGATCACGACCTTGCTGCCACGGAAATCAACGGTCTTGCCGGCGGAGCGGGCGCTCGCCAGCGCCTTCAGTCGGCCGACGCGGAAGCCGCGCCTGTCCATGGTGGCGATGAACTCGGCGCCGACGGCACCGGTGACGCCGACAATCGCGACGACGGGATCGTTACTCACTTTGTCCTCCATTCGGGATGTGTTGCAGCTGGCTTGCAGGCAATAAAAAAGCCCCGGACCTTCATCAGGCGGGGCTTCGGGCAGAGATGATGCGGTTCGATCGACTACGCGCGCACGCCTCCCGAGGCCCCGGAGGGCTTGGTGGTTTTAGTCGTGCGTTTGGTCGCGTTGATCATGGCGCGGACTTATGCGGGAGAGATCGGCGCCCGTCAACGTCTATCCTCGCGGGGCCGCAGTGCAGCTAGCGAATGCGGGCCCCGGGAGGCTCGAGGATCACCTGCTTGAGATCGCTGCCTGCGACCACCACGATCACGAAATTGAGCTTGCCGCGCTCGCGGGTCAAGCCGCCGCTGATCGCTTTGCCCGAGGTGGTATGCTCGGCCACGCGCACAGCATCCGACAGGCTTTGCCGAAGCCTCGTGAGCACGGCGACATTGCCGCGATCTTCGGCACCCAGAGCAATCACGGAAGATGCGCTCTCGTTGCCGATCAGATCGCCGTTCGCGGCGCTGATCGTGTAGGTCCAGACCCGACCATGCGCGACGGTCTTGACCCGATAGAAGGCGGGATCCGATTTGCCCTCGAAGCTGATGTCGGCAGTCGTCGAGCCGGGATGCCGTGCCTCGGCAATCGCCATCGCCTGGCTCAAACTGATCGGGGCTGCCCGGAAACTGTCGAGCTCGTGCTGAACGACCACAGGGTCAAAACCCGTGGCGCCGTCAGCCGGACTGTCCGAAGGAGCGGTCGCGACATCTAACGTTGCCGCCGCGTGGGACGGTCCGGTCAGGGGGAGGAACAGCAGCGCCGTTGCCACCAGCCATGCCGGCAATGCCCGATCGATTCGCATAGACTCCAGTTCCCCTATCTTCGCCGCACCCATGCATAAGTCGGCATGGCGGGCGTTGCGTTCAAGAAGGCGCGGCCGATCTCACGGCGCGAGACCGGCCGCCGAACGTCCTGATGGAGCAACCGCAGCAGCTCCACGACGATCGAAGTCGGCAAGGTGGCGCGAAAGCCTTGGGGGGCTGGTTACGTGCCCTCGCATCGCCTTCCAATAATTAAACCATACGGTATCGTTTAGTTTTGGTCAAGGAACAGGTTGTCGCATTTGCGTGATCGAGCCGGAGTGTCGATGGAACCGTCAGCGGGCCGGGCGGCGGCGCGACTTGGCCTGGTTGCGGAGCCGGTCCGGCGGTCCGGCGGCGCCCGCCAGGAACAGCCGGATCGACACTTCCATCCGCGTCTCGGCGGTCTGCATGTCGATCGGGATGCCGAACGTCGCCATCCGGTGGGTGTGGCCGACCACCATGTTGAGAAAGGTCTCGGCGGCGATCGTGCTGTCTTCGAGATCGAGCGCACCGCAAGCGACCAGATGGTCGAAGAACTCCGCGGTCGTCGAGACGGCCTTCGACCAGCCTTCGTCCACCGCGAGCCTGGCGACCTCGGGAAAGTTGATCGCCTGTGCGGTCAGGATGCGACTGAAGGCGATGGAATCGGCCGTGCAGTTCAGCGTCAGCAACTGCCGCCCGAGCTCGATCAGGCGCTCTTCGACCGAGCAATTCGGTGCGCTGTCGACCGGCATCTCGGACGCTGCTGCCGCGAGCGGGGCGAGCCAGCGCGCGATTTCCCGCCGCAGCACCGCGGTGAACAGGCCGCGCTTGTCGCCATATTGCGCATAGACGGTGGGCTTGCTGACGCGGGCGGCCTCGGCGACCGCCTCGATCGAGGTCGCATCGAAGCCGCGCTCTAGGAACAGGCGGGTGGCGACGTCGATCAGCCGCTGGTCACGCTCGATCGCGGCGTCCCGGGTCGGCCGGCCGCCACGCGACTTCACGACGCTGCGCTTTGCTGCGCTGGCCCTGGCTGCCGACAATCTCCTGCCTCTCGTCTCGTTGCCCGCCGGAACGGGATTGCCGGGTCTATAGCCTGTCACGCGCGGATTCGTCGAATCAGGGAGCTTCGCGCGGCCCCTTGAACGCCGAAACCAGCATGAGCCGGGTTGATCGGGCATCGGCGGCACGCAATAAGCAGCCGCATGACCGTTCCCAATCATTTCCAGCTGCTCGCAACCGACGGTGCCGCGCGCACCGGCAGCCTGACCACGCCGCACGGCGAGGTGCGCACTCCGGCCTTCATGCCGGTCGGCACCGCCGGCGCGATGAAGGGCATGCATTGGCGCGAGGTGCGCGAGGCCGGCGCCGACATCGTGCTCGGCAATACCTATCATCTGATGCTGCGGCCCGGTGCCGAGCGGATCGCGGCGCTGGGCGGCCTGCAACGCTTCACCGGTTGGGGCGGGCCGATGCTGACCGATTCCGGCGGCTTCCAGGTGATGTCGCTCTCGGAGCTGCGCAAGGTGACCGAGCAAGCCGTCACCTTCCGCTCGCATATCGACGGCGCCAAGGTCGAGCTGTCGCCGGAGCGTTCGATCGAGGTGCAGCGGCTGCTCGGCTCCGACATCGCGATGCAGATGGACGAATGCGTCCGCCTGCCGGCCGAGCTCGCCGACATCGAGCGGGCGATGCAGCTCTCGCTGCGCTGGGCCGAGCGCTCCCGCCGCGCCTTCGAGACCGCGCCCGACGGCTATATGCTGTTCGGCATCGTGCAGGGCGGCGACGTTCCGGCGCTGCGCCATGTCAGCGCGCGCGGCCTGATCGACATCGGCTTTCACGGCTACGCGATCGGCGGGCTTGCGGTCGGCGAGCCGCAGGCGGTGATGCTGGCGATGATCGAGGAGACCGCGCCGGTGCTGCCGGTCGACCGGCCGCGCTACCTGATGGGTGTCGGCACGCCCGAGGACATCCTCGAAGCGGTCGCACGCGGCGTCGACATGTTCGATTGCGTGATGCCGACCAGGAACGGACGCCATGGCATGGCGTTCACGCGGTTCGGCCAGATCAATCTGCGCAATGCCCGCCACATCGACGATCCGCGCCCGCTGGACGAGGAGAGCCCGTGGCCGGCAGCGCGCAGCTATTCACGCGCCTATCTGCATCACCTTGTGCGCGCAGGCGAGACGCTCGGCGCGATGCTGCTGTCCGAGATCAACGTCGCCTATTACCAGCAGCTGATGCAGGGCATCCGTGACGCGGTCACAAACGGCGCGTTCGAGGAGTTCAGAACGAAAACGCGCGCCGGTTGGGCGCGCGGGGACATCGCTCCGATCTGATCGGCGGCGTCAGTTGCAGACGATCGGTTTCACCGAGTGCTTGGTTACGAAACCGTAACCGCAGGTGTCGCAGGTCCAGAGATAGCTGATCAAATTGTCGTGGAGATAGGCCGAAGCCTCGGCAGCGACCATGGAGTCCGCACACACCGGGCAGGTCGGCAGCTCGCTGCCGCGCGGATCTGGCCGAGACGCGACGGTCGACAGGACTTCAGCAAACGCCGGCATCGTGACCTCCTTTGCGTTCTGAGCTGCACTGACCAAATGAGCTGGACTGACCTGAGCATATAGCCTGAATTGTTTGACCCTGTCGCAACACAAATGCGTAGGTTTGACGTTATTTGTGCAGATTCTGATTTTGCGTTGCAGCGAATTTGCGACGCGGCGGTTTCTCTCTTGCGCGTCATGGTGCGGTGCTCCTAACTAACACTGACCGCATATTCTCCACACACTCCCGGCCACAGGAGCCGCTTGATGGACGCTTCGTCGACAACGAGTGCAGTGCAACCCGGACGCGGACGCGTCTTTGACTCCATCGTCGATGCGATCGGCGACACGCCAATCGTGCGCCTGCGCAGATTGCCGCAGGCCGCCGGCATCAACGCGACGATCCTCGCCAAGCTCGAATATTTCAACCCGGCGGCCAGCGTGAAGGATCGCATCGGGGCGGCCATGATCGTGGCCATGGAGAAGGCCGGCATCATCAACGCCGACACCGTGCTGATCGAGCCGACCTCGGGCAATACCGGGATCGCGCTTGCCTATGTCGCGGCCTCGCGCGGCTACCGGCTGAAGCTGGTGATGCCGGAATCGATGTCGATCGAGCGGCGGCGCATGCTGGCCTTCCTCGGTGCCGAGATCGTGCTGACGCCGGCGGCGCAGGGCATGAAGGGCTCGATCGCGACCGCGGAGGAACTGGTGCGCACCACGCCGAACGCGGTGATGCCGCAGCAATTCAAGAACCTCGCCAATCCGGAAGTCCACCGTCGCACCACCGCGGAGGAGATCTGGAACGACACCGGCGGCAACATCGACTATTTCGTCGCCGGCGTCGGCACCGGCGGGACCATCACCGGGGTCGGGCAGGTGCTCAAACCCCGCAAGCCGTCGCTGCGGATCGTCGCGGTCGAACCGGAGGAGAGCCCGGTGCTGTCGGGTGGCCAGCATACGCCGCACAAGATTCAGGGCATCGGCGCCGGCTTCATCCCCGACATCCTCGACCGCTCCGTGATCGACGAGATCGTCAAGATCAACAGTGCGACGTCGATCGAGACCTCGCGGGCGCTCGCGCGCAATGAAGGCATTCCCGGCGGCATCTCGTCGGGGGCAGCGATCGCCGCGGCGCTCCAGATCGGCAAGCGGCCGGAAGCAGCGGGCAAAACCATCCTGGCGATTGTGCCGTCGTTCTCGGAGCGCTATCTGTCGACCGTGCTGTTTGAAGGAATTTGACGCATGCCCGATCAGCCGAGGCGCCCGCGAACCCTGAACGACGCCCGCAGCGAGGCCGAGGCGGCCTTCAAGCGCGCCACCACCAAGGCGGCGGTGGCGCCGCCGAAATCGACCGCGATTCCCGGTGTCCGGGAGCAGGTCACCTTGCGGATCGATCAGGACGTGTTGGAGCATTTCCAGGCGGGCGGCCCTGGCTGGCAGGACCGTATCAACGATGCGCTGCGCAAGGCCGCCGGGAAATAGCGTGACGCAGTAAAAAGCCCGGGATGATCCCGGGCTTTCCGCTGTTGGGGGTCTTGCGGGTCAGCGGAATACGCCGCCGATCATGCCGCCCATGAAGCGACCCATGCCGGCCGGATCGCCGCCCCCACCGCCGCCGTGATAGCGACGGCCGCCGCCGCCGCCCGAGTGGCGACGGGCGGGGCGCTCGCGCTCTTCGTCGTCGGAGCTTGCGGTCGACGTGGTCGAGACGATCTCGGTCAGCAGCGCTTTGTGCTGCAGCTTGTTCAGGTAGCCGCTCTTCGGATAGCCGCGTGCGGCCTGCCAGCGCGTGATCACGGCCCGCGTCGCCTCGTCGAACTTGCCGTTGACCTTGGTGTCGAAGCCGAGCCCGTTGAGGCGGCGCTGCACGTCACGGCGCTGTCCCTTGTCGAGGCCGATCTGGTCCTCGGTGACCTGGGTCGCTTCCTCGGTGAAGGTCGCGGGATCGATGCCGGTGGTCAGGTTGCGCGTGGTGGTGCTCGGCCCGTTCTCGAGCGCTGCGATCCGCGCCAGGGCCAGCGGCTTGAATTGGCCGTTCGGATATTTGGACAGATAGGCGTTCAATTCCTCGGGCTTGTTGCTATCCTTGATCGAGCGCCAGAACTCGAGCTCGACGTCGGAGCCGGGCGCCGCCGCAACCGCTGTCGGGGCCGAAGCTGCGGGTGCGTTGGGGTCGACGGTAGCAGGCGCGCCGTTGAGATACACCGAGCCGATCAGGTTGGTGTGGCCCCAGGGCAATTGTCCCTTGTTGGTCTCTTCGTTGACCTGGGCGCGGACCTTGGTCATTGCCTGCTGGATCTCGACGCCTGGCTGGGTGATGTTGGCGACCAGCGCGCGGGTGAACGGGCTGTTGGTGCCTTCCTGGCCATCGAGTGCGGTCTGGCCCGGTCCGGTCGCGAACGCGATCAGGGTGCCTTCGCCGGACTTCATCTCGGCAAGCCCGGTCTGAACGTTGACGCTGCGCGTCGCGGAGTTTGATTTGATCTTGGCGGCGAACGGGTTGTCGCGGCAGGCGTCGAGGAACACGAGCTTCACCTTGGCGTCGCTCATGGTCTGATCCAGTGTGAGGTCGATATTGATCGCGGCCCCGAGCTTGACGTCCATCTCGGACTTGATGTCGGCATCAATGGGCAAGAGGTAGTTAGTGCCGCCGATCGCGATGCCGTGACCTGCATAATAGAACACCGCGATGTCGGCGCCCTGCGCCTTCTTGCCGAAGTCGAGCAGCTTCTCGGTCATCTTGTCGCGCGTGAGATTGGTGCCTTCGACCACGTCGAAGCCGACATTGCGCAGGGCACTGGCCATCGCACCGGCGTCGATGGTCGGGTTCGGCAGCGGCGCGACGTTCTTGTAGGCGCCGTTGCCGACCACGAAGGCCACCCGTTTCTCGGCCTGCGCTGCGGTCGCGGTCAATGCCATGCAAATCAGGGACGCAAGGAGGGTGAGGCTGCGCATGTGAAAATCCCCTGGCGGTATCGAAAATGAACTTGGCAGCAAAAGCTGCGTCGAGTTTACACGAAAAAGCCGCGCTTCGCGCAGTGAAAATTGCCGACGTCGTGAAGACGGTGTTTCCCCGGCGCGTGAAGCTAGCGGCGGAGAACAGCACGCCGCGTGACCTGGCTCACATAACCTGGCTCACATATCGCCGGCGAATTCAGGATCCGGCGCGGGCCGGGACCGGGGCGTTCGGCTTCAGGTTCAAAAGGTTGCCGGACAGGATCAACGCGGCGCCCAGCACGGTGAAGGCGTCGAGCCGTTCCGCGTAGATCAGCCAGCCCATGATCGCGGTCAGCGGCACCCGCAGGAAATCCATCGGGATCACGACAGTCGCATCCGCATGCAACAGCGCGCGTGCCATGCAGTAGTGCGAGAAGGTGCCACAGAACGCGATCACCGCGAGCCACCCCCAGACGGTGAGCGGCGGCCAGGTCCAGACATAGAGCGCAGGCACGAAGCTCGCGACCGACTGGACTGCGAGCAGCCAGAAGATGATGGCCACCGCCTGCTCGGTCCGGGTCAGCGACTTCACGATCGCGATCGAGACGCCGAAGCCGACCGCCGCGGCAAGCGCGAACAACTGCCCCGGATTGATTTCGCCGGTGGCCGGCCGGACGATCGCGAGCACGCCTGCGACGCCAAGCACGATGGCGGCGATCTTCGGGATCGTCATCCGCTCGCCGAGAAAGCTCGCCGCGAGGATCGCGGTCCAGATCGGCATCGTGAATTCGATCGCCACCACCTGGCCGATCGGAATCAGCGTCAGCGCGTAGAACCAGCCGACCTGCGCGACGTAATGGATCAGATTGCGCATGATGTGCACGTGGACCCGCGCGGTCTTCAGGATCGCGAAGCCGCCGCTCATCCGGATCAGCGGATAGAGCATCAGGAAGCCCAGCACCGAGCGCACTTCCATCAGCTGAAAGACGTTCACCGCGCGCGTCGCCTCGCGGCCGGCCACCACCATGACCAGCATCAGCGAGAGCCAGCCGGACATCCACAGCGCGGCGCGGGTCTTGGAGGGCGTTCGGTCCATGACGGAGGGCAAAATGACGGGGAGGCCGGTATCGTCGAGCCGGCCGGGATTTGCAACGCGCAATTCTGCCGACGCGGTGATGCGCTGCCCGCTTGATCGGTGCTAAGCAACATCCGGATGTTCAGTCATTCCGGGGCGCGAGCATAGCGAGCGAACCCGGAATCTCGAGAGTCCGGGTCTGGCTCTCCGGGGCATCCCGGAATGACCGTTGTTCTCAGGAGGAATCTGCTCATGCGTGTCTTGCAACCGGCCGAATGGTCGAAACCCCGTGGCTTCTCGCACGGCGTCGCGTTCGACGGCCCGGGCCGATGGATCGTGCTGGCCGGCCAGACCGGCGGCGACGAACAGGGGGACTACCAGCCCGACATGGCGGCCCAGGTCGGCACGGCGCTGAAGCGGATCATCAAGCTGCTGAGCGAAGCCGGCGCCGGACCGGAGCACATCGTCCGCCTGACCTGGTACCTGACCAGCCGCAGCGAATATGAGGCCGCGGGCGCCGGCATCGGCGCGGCATGGAAGGAAACGCTCGGCCGCAATTTTCCGCCCTCGACACTGCTCTATATCGACGGTCTGGTCGATCAGCGCGCCAAGGTCGAGATCGAAGTCACCGCCTTCGTGCCCGCTGCATAGGACTGGCTGCGATGAACAATACTACAACGCCGGACCTCCTCACGGGCTTCGCGACCGGCTGGCCCAATGATCAGCCA